>ULRD01041715.1_pt1 | contig 33333 bp, 37 predicted proteins | sample 1955181 | NCBI WGS metagenome assembly ULRD01 (sample SAMEA4835675, study PRJEB28245) | human gut metagenome | biome: gut microbiome; material: fecal sample | place: Denmark | collected 2008
TATAAAAAAAAGAATGACCTATTGGTCATTCCCATAAATCTTGCTATACAATTCTTCAACACTCATACCTACAGATTTAGCAAGCTTAATAGCGTTATCAACAGAAATAGTTTTATATTCTGTACGTCCTTTCAAAAAGTCACGTGCAGTTGATTCTTTAATACCTGTTTCCTTTGCAACTCTATATGCGGTTCCTTCCCACATGTTTCTAATGTTTTTGTCTAGCATTTTAATCATCCTTTCTCTTTCTTCGTTTATGCTAATATCTTATTCTTGTAAAGGTCTACCATGCGACATTTTTATAGCTTCTACGCTAGAAGAACGTATGCAAATGTACTCTCCTTTTTGGTCTAGAAATGTTACCCAAACGTCAATACAACGTGATGCCGTACTAATTCTACTGACGATTTCATCAAAGCTATATGTTTCAGACAAATAATAGCAATTATTTGTCGTTAATATTGTTACACATCCATTCATTTTATTTTCTCCTTCAAGTTAGTGTTTTAAGTGTTATCGCTTCACTTCGTATTATCCTTTCACATAGTAGTTTCCTACTGATTTATATCTACAATCCCAAATATCTTGAAGATAGCCATGCTTAATACATGTATGGTGTCGTGCAACCGTTACAAGCACGCCTTCTTCAAGTTGCTTTGAAGTAAGAATTTCATCCAGTTCACCTACTGTATATTTCTTTCCGTTTGGCTTTTTAGGTTGTTTCATCTTTACATAGCCATAGCGTTTCAATACTCTTTCCATTACTTGTTTGTCAGTTATACCATAACAACTTTTTATTGCTTCTTCGCACTGTAATTTTAGTGCTTGCTCATATGTGATTCCTAGGACACCAACCAATGCTCTTGTGGAACAATCGCCTGTCTTTCGACCTTTTGGATTCACATTCACATATTTTAATTCAATCATTTTTATTCACTCCTTTGCTTTTTCCTTATCCTTTCTACATTTAATATTATATCACGGAGTGTCGTGCATGTAAACAACTTTTTTGTTTTTTTATTCAAACAACAGTTTTAATAACTCTCCATCAGGCTTAGCTCTTCTTCTATCCTTGCCATCTACACGCACCGCAAAGCACATGCCATTGATTCGACTGTATATTCTTTGACGATTGATATTTGTTTCTTCTCTCAATGCGTCTGGTGATAAATTTGTAGTTACAATTAGTGGTTTTCCACTTCTGTATCTACTGTCGATAATGTTATAGACAATCTCATTTACATATTCAGTGTCTCGTTCTGTAGCCAAGTCATCAATAACAAGCAAATCATAACGATTAAGACTGTCGATGTATTCCTGCTTTCCTTCATACATTCCAGATAGAGTATTAATCATTCTAGGGAAATTTGTTACCAAGCATGGGTGCATTTCGTCAATAAGAGCGTTAGCAATACATGAGGCAAAGAACGTCTTACCTGTACCAACGTTTCCCCATAGCATTAGCCCTTTACCAGACTGATAGAATTTATCAAAATTCTTTACGTATCTTCTACAAGCGATTGACTCTTTACTTGTAGGGCTATCGTCCTTCGCAAATGTGCAGTCACGTAAGCTTGAATCAATGAATCCTTCGTGTTTATATCGTTGGATTCTATTCATGCGTTCCTTTTTCTTTTTATTTGCTTCTTCTTCTTCGTATTTTAATTCTTCACATTTGCACATACAGAATGGTTCAATAACTTTACCGTCTCCGAGCTCCAGTCTTGTCTGTTTTCTTGTGTTGCATTTTCCACAATATAGGAGTCCATCTTCTCCAATGTAGTCTCCTTCATTAACTGGCATTCCTTCTTCAACCAGTTTTTCTAGTGCCTTTTTCATTTCGTCTTTGTTCATTTTATTAAATTCTCCTAATCGTTATATCCGTTAGCCTTACAATAGGCATCATAATCAAAGTTACCATTTAAGTCATAGTAGCTTACTTCTTTTGAATCGTTATTCGTCTTCGTTTGTCTTTTAGTATTTCCATACGAATTACGTTCCCATGTTCGTACACATGCTTTCCAGTCTTTGATGTGGTTCTTTCCTGTCATCCATCCTCTAGCTTGATAGTAATCAACAAACCTTTGTGCATCTATACCGTTGTTTCTTTCATCACAATATGCTTTTACTTCTTCAACAGTTGGAGCAACAAATCTTTTAGACTTGTGTTTTTGAGTTGTTTCCCCCTCACTATTATCTTTAAGCATTTCTATTTCTTTTTTTAAGCATTTAATTGTATATTTTAAAGCATTTGTTTCTTCATTACTACTTGTTGCTTTTACCACTTGTTGATTTTGAGAGTTCTTGCTTTCTTCAACTTTAATGCTTATTTCATCTATTTTTCTTTGTGCAACAAGGTATGAAATACGTATATACCATCCACATATTTTTCCATCTTTTCGTCTTTGCACAATGTCAATCAATCCATTTTCTTTTAGCGTCTGCTTTGTTTTCTGGATTTTTGAATTACCCCATTTAAGTGACTTTTTAACATATGTATCACTTGCTTTTATTGTGTCTGTTTTTTGCCATTTTGCGGTTTTGTAGTAGAACACATACAACGCTATGCAATCTGCACAATTATCAAGGCTAAACAATGTTTCAATAGTAAATTTGTTCAAAATAAGAAGTTCGTCTGCGATATCATTTAATTCAATTTCACTGTTCATAGTTTTCCTCTTTCATTCCTTTTATAACTTCTATTACATAAGCTAGTTCTTCTTTTGTAAAATCGTACCATTCTCCTTCAATTCTTGAACCTTCAAAATCTTCATGTAATTCCTGTTCTCTATCGTATGCGTCTGAAAGAAATTCACTTTTTACCACCAGATTAAGTTTGAATGGTCTTGTGTCTAGTTGACGCATTCTTCTTTCAACGTTATTAGAAAAACCAATTTTGAATTTCCCACCACATTCTAACAAATAAACATAGCCTTTTTTCTTTTCTCTTATTTTTCTTTCACGGTATGACTTTTCTTGCAATTCACATGATATTTTCCATTCATTAATTTCATTTTCAACATCATATTTGTGCTTTTCGTTATATATATCGATATTGTCTTTATAAGTTAATGCGTATTTAATAAGCCCATGACAAAGCTCTACAATGTCATCTGCATTTGTTATAAATCCTTGCCCATCGAACATTTCAATCCCATCGTCACATTCCTTAAACATATACGCCATTTGACCGCTTAAAATTCGTTTGTCTTTCATATTATTCACTCCTTTTCTATGCCATTATTGTACAACGGTTAACCATGTATGTAAAGCATGTTTTTAACTTTTTTTGAAAACATTAAAAGAAACGATTTATTATTTACTTTATTAGAAATAACTGATATAATAATTACGGTAACAAAAAAAGATGATAATTAATGTCATTTAAATTGGTGATATATAGATATTCTCTTTCATATTATTCATAGTATTCATCTTTTTTTCGGGGAGAAGACACCTGTGTCTTTTCCCTATTTTTTTATTTAAATCTGCTTATCACTTTTCCCCAGTTTTTTCCCCAGTTTTTCATAAATCCACATTATGGATAACCAATGGTTATAATCGCAATATTATTTAACGTTATAAATAGTTTTATGTATAAATAGATAGAAAAATAAAATATTTAGACGTAAGTTTATACGTAAAATATTTTATGTTATCTAATTAATCGAACATTCCTTAGTGTCATTTTTTTAATTTTTTAGTGTCATAAGTGTCATTTTTTTAATTTTTTAGTGTCATAAGTGTCATTTTTTTAAAAATACGGCACTAAGAATAATGCTAGTGTTGAATTTATCAAAATAAAGCACAAAAAATCGGGATGGCCTGACCGTTAACGTGAGACACATAGGACAAAACATAGGACAAGATTTGAGGGGAGGTATTCGATTGGAATTAAGTGAATATTTCAGTCGGAAAAAAATAGGATGACCGCTAAGGCCATCCCTTTTTACTCGATAGAAAATAGTTGAATTGTCCAACAATGCGGTTTTTAGAAACCGTCAAAAACACTAACTAAAAAATATCTTCCGCAAGCTCGTATGTCTTTTCAAACACGCTTGGCTTGCAAGGATAGAATTCACCGTCTACACCCTTGATAATGTAATCACCGTAAGTTGCGTAAATACCTCCTTCCAAGGTGTTAACATAAGCACCTTCTAAATATCCATCACGCCATGTTAGCGTAATATTGCCTTCACCAAATTCGATAATTTTATCACGGTTATTAAGATTAAGTTGCATGGCTTCAATGACAAAAGGCTTCTTGCGATAGTGCAATGCCATTATTTATCACCTTGTTTCTTTCCAAATAATGATAGAATCCATTTTAATAGCTCATATAGAACGTCTAAGAGCGTTTTTTTGCTTTCAACGGTAGATTGTTCATCATTTCCTTTTTTGTCGTCTGTAGGCTCTTTTTGAGGCTCTGACGGCTTTTCTTCTAATGGTTTATCTGCCTTTACTTTATAGTGGTAAAAATCAACATACATAGCGTTTTTATCCAATCCAATTCCAGTTGCCTTGTCAATACTTGTATATTGGTGGATTGTACCACGATAAGACGTATCACTGTTGTAATTGCCATCGTTTGAATCCCATTGAGCGACCCATTTATCATAGTTTTCTAAACCATCTGTAAGCCAGTTGTCGAACCACCATGTAGAACTATATACTCCAGTGTACCATCCTTTTTCTTTTACGTACTTACAGAACGTTTTGCACATTTCCAAACAATGTTCTTTTGTAAGCAAACCACGCTTTTTCTTCCATGAATCCGCATCTTCCATATCAAACCAGATACCCAATGTTGGTTTGTATTGCTCCGCTAATTCTACGGCATATTCTGCTTCCAGTTTAGCACCGTCCGCATCGTGAGCGTAATCATAGCAATATAATCCAAAAGGCTTACCATGTTTATTACATTCAGATACCCAATGTTCGACCTTTTTATCTTTGTATTTAGCATCACTTGTTTTCTCGCCAAAGTTGCATCTGATAATGGCAAAATCATATTTAGACATATCTACATCTGATTCTCTATTCGCTTCAGACAAATCAACACCCCAATGTTTGACGTTTGATTGGTCAATTCCAGGCTTAGAAGTTTCTACCTTCCCTGGATTTTCTGCGTAAAAGTCACACCATGCGGTAGAACGGTCTTTAGTAGGGCTACAAGCAACAAAATAATTGTGCCCGTCCTTTTTATAGACAATGTATCTGTGAGCGTCTGTGGCACATTTCTGAGTGTATTCAATAAGCGTATTGGCATTTGCTACTCCGACAACCTTACCTGTAGGACTATCTTGTCTGATTTGCACCTGGTCTACTTTGTATTTAGCCCAACCGTGTTCATCTTCCAATTTATAACTTGGTGTCGTGTTTGGTTGCTCGAAAGTTGCCCACAAATCAACACCTTGTTTTTCAGAACCACTGATAGCAACAAAGTAGCGATACATGCGTCCATCATTCTGATGTTCAACGAAACTGATATATCTGTGTCCGTTACCTACCCATTTTTGTGTATAGGTCAATTTTGTTCCTTTTTTCAATGTTTCCGCAATAATTCCTGTAGGACTGTCCCTACGTTTATTTACATCCTGTGTAAGAGTAGCGACACCGTTTTCGTTGATTAATTGCTTTTCGCTATAACTGTTAGAAACGGTCGTTCCTAATTCTTTGTGTCGTAAGAATCCAACCAATCTTAATGCCGTTCCAGGATAATAAGAACCGACATTTTTAGGTACTTCTACATAGTCAAACAAGTTACCGCCATAATTGGATTGAGACATAGCCATATTGACTCCTACGACCTCGACAACGGCAACATGCCCATAATTACCATATCCACCTTTATAGATAGCTAAATCACCGACTTGTGCAACACTTGATTGACTAAATTCTGGTGCATGTGTTTCCCATAAATCGCCTGCTCCTGCTACTTTTGTATTGCCATCTAGTGATTGATTATGACCGACAATTTCACTGATACGTGCAGTTGCATACGTAAAACAGTTAGGCATTGCAACACCTGTACGAGCTACGGCATATGCCATCCACTGAGAGCTTCCAAAATTACCATATGATGTTCTAGGCGTAAAAGACATATTATTCCCCCTTATGTTCAAGTTCATCAATTAAATCCATTGCTTTTTTTAATCTGTTTGCCATATCTACATATTGTTCTTCCGATATACTATCGTCTTTATTATTGATAACTTCCGAAATAAATTTAGGTAATGGGACTCCCATCTTATCAATGTTTTCCATGATAGACATAAATTCCATCATAATGATATAAAAACTAATGCAAGACATGATGTAGTGTGGCAAGCAAAGAGAAAAGCTAAACAATTCTCCGATTACAAGAATGGCAATCTCACCTGTTTTCTTAGATAATCCCATTCTCATTTTTTTGCTTTTGAATTGTTTCTTTGCAAACGCATTTACAGTACCTGTTACTATATCTATCCCCATCAAGCATAGAGGTGTAACAAGTGTCCAAAATTCATTTACAAATCTAAAATTCATTACAATATCTATAAATTCACCGTGCATCACTAATTACCTTTTAATTTTTTCAAATAAGCATCTGCATGTAATGCTTCGTTGGTAAATGAGTTGTTTTTCCAGTATCCCCATGCCCACGCAAAAATCGTAATTGCAATGTTTACACCTTGCGTGATTGTTTCATCACTTAGATTCAAGATAGGCTTTCCTTGCATCGTTAAAACAGTATTCAACAATGCTACAATTTGGATAACCAAACGTACAATGGTAGATTTTTCAACTTTTAATTTTTCCATAATTTTCTATCCCCTTATTTTTAAATAACTTTTTTAGCAGTTCCATTTACATTCACATAAATAGCCACCACACTTTTAGCTACACCGTTCACATTTATGTATGCAAAAATAACTTCTTTAGCAATTCCATCAACATTTACAACAACGGGTGTATATCTCGGCGTTGTTATGTTGTTAATCTTTACCCAATCAGATTCTATTCCGTTACTATCAACTGCACATACTCCAATATTGTATTCATTTTCTGGCAATAAATTTGTAATAGTTCCTTTTGTATCTGTTGTTTCTATTCTTTTTTTATAGACAGCTCCATTTCCACTTATCGTTGCTTCTATATAGTATTTAATCGCTCCTTCACTTCCAGTAAAAGATACAGATATGCTAGTGCCTGTAACTTTTGTGACTTGTAAATCTGTTACTGGATTTATCTTTTTTGCTAATGTTGTAACATTATCAACATATACATAATCTGACAAATCGTTATTTGTTCCTATTGCGGATACACCAACCTTATATTTAGTGTTTGGGCTTAATCCTGTAATAGTTGCAGGCGAAGTGGCTACTGTTGTACTAAAAGTTTGGCTTGCAGTGCCTGAATCATCAGTAGTAATTGCAATAGCAGAATATTTAATTGCATATTGACTGGAGTCAAATTTTACAGTGATACTTGTCGTACTGACTTCTGTTACTGATACATTGGTTACAGGGTCAACGTTTAATGTTTTACCATAACCAGTCTCCGAATTTTCACCTGTTCCATCGCTTCCAAGAGATGTAACCATGATTAAATATAACTGGTTTTTGTCTAAATTCGTGATAGTGTATGTTGTATCTGTTATTGTTGCGTTTCCTTGGGCTAACATATCATCCTCTGTTTCATCAGTTGAATTTACTGTACCCCAATCAACAAGATAACTTGAAGCATCTGAACTTGCGGTAAATGATATAGATATGGTTGAAGTAGTAACCCCAGTTACTATTATATCTTTAACAGGACTTGGTGCTTTTTTTGCAATTTCTTTTAATGTTCCCAAAGCCATTTATTGCTCCTCATATTACTCTATGTTTCCTCCGCTATTATCTTCGTATTGAACATACAAATCACCGTCAACCCATCCTGTTCCTTCATATCCATTTTCTGTTGTTCCTTTGTAAATCCTTTGAGCACTTGTAATATATCCACTATCGTTCGTTAATTGAGATGTTTTTGTAGGTACTTCTATAGAAACATTTTTATGTGCATCAGGCGTCAATAAATTTCCATTTACAGTTATTGTTTGAATTGGTACATCAATCGTTTCTGGTGTTACATATCCAGTATCATTAGATAATTGTGATAGCTTTGTTGGAATATCGCTTGCTTTTGCATATGTAGTCAAATCAATATTGACTGTATATTCGTTTGGCTCTACTTCCGTATTATTGACCTTAATGTGCATGATAGGGACAGAAACGTTTACTTTTTGTTCAAGGTCTTTAGGCAATTCTGTTCCATTCTGTTTCACACCTTTTACAGTCTTTAAAAGAATCTCATACAAATCTTTTTGGTATTTAATATCACCGTCAACGTGTCCCCATTTGATATGAGAATCATTAGTGCTAAAAATAGGTACAATTTTATGACCGTTAAACACATACACTGTATTGTCAGGTGTAATCCATGCGTAATCACGTGTTGGATTTTTGATATCGTCAACGGACTGTACTGGATTCAACCACAATACACATTCTTCAGTATCAATAGGAATGCTAATTTCATTTGTTCTGCATATTCTCGGTTTTACTTTGCTTGCCATTGTTATCTCCTTTCATTTCAGATTTAAGGATATCTGAGAAACACGAAGCACAACTTGTAATTGTTACTCCTAGGAATTTACCTACCGCAACCATCAGTTGTTTATTTGTTTCCAATGATAACGTTAGTAAATCTGCATCATCATCACTTGCTTGATAGCATTCAAAAATCGTATATGCACTAGACGCTAGATGTTTTACAGAACACCAATATGATTTATCACCTTTTTCACCAAACATTTGATAAAGGTGTAACATTTCTTCTCGTCTTAATTGTGCTACATCACTTAATTGATTTTTCAAATCATCAATTTCATCAAGAACATGTTGGATATCCTTATCTTCGACAAACCCGTTCTCAATTTCTGAGATTTTCTTTTCAATCAACGTTTTGTAATGTGCTTCAACACATACAAGTTGCGTAAAAGCCCTAATCAAATCTTCTGCGATACCTTCGCTTGAATTGTTATTCTTCATGTTTCCAACTCTCTTTCTTGTATTTTTCCAATAGCTTATACTGTCCATTCATGATTATCTTTCTTTGTTCATCAAAGTCTTTGCTTCTAGTCTTAAGGTAAGAAATTACTGTTTGATAATCACGTGGATTATCTTGCAAATGCCTATACATTTTTCCAATTTTTTCAGTATATTTGGTTTGCATATCATCACCTACTTATTCGCAACATTAATATCCAACCAATTCACTATTGTTACTTGACACGAACCGTTTGTATACATCGTGCATCTTTTCATACCAGGATTTAACACCTTGTCTCTATCTGATTCAGACATGTATTGACAAGCGACTAGCAAATCATATTTATTTGTTCCATTGTTTGGGAACATACCATTACCGTTGCACCACCAACCGTTATATTGCAGTTTGAAATATGGAGTCATATCGACACCGTTTATGTAAAACTGGAATTGTGTTGCGGTTGTAGGAACAACACCGTCATTTGTTTTTATGATTGGACTTATGATGAATTGCATAGACCATTGAGAATAGGTTATAAGATTATCCGTTATAGGAACATATATTTCCGCCGGGAAATTAATCCCCTGTGAAATTCCAGTGTAGTTGATTCCAAACTGTGTTATCTTTACATTTCTTCGTTGGAATAAATTATTATGCCTGTATTTTCGTTGATATTCTGCATTTCCTGCCAAACGTTCCAGATAATCTTCTAAAGTCATCATTCTTTTTGAACCTCTCTATCTATCCTTAAGTATTTTTCTAAAGTTAGACTTCCAGTTTCATCACCGTTTGCATCTACTTTTCGAGACATTTTGGTTATATAAAAATCGTTGTTTAACGTTAATATTTTTTTCATATAACCGCCACAATTTTCTAGCTTATATATAGAGTTTGAGTAAAAGAATTTTATCTTCATACCAACTTGCAAGTCAGATGGCAAACACGTTGTATCTACTGTTATTTGATATGTTCTTCTCGCATTGATTAATTTCTTTATAACTGCATTATACACCGTTTCACCCGCCAATATTCTGTCTTCATCTGATATGGTAGATACGGTTTTATCGACTGGTTCATTGATGGTCGTTGTAGTCGATACATCTTCTCCCCACAATTCATCTTTTACGTGCCAATATCCTAGCAAAGAGCTATCACTAATGGTAATCGTATTGCAATATGGAGCACCTTGATTTTGACCGAAAATAGTAACTGTTCCATTGCCATTTTCACTTACCAACATTGCAACGTGTGAAGCAGGAGTATTTCCGCCAAATCCAAATATAGCCCAATCTCCATATTGTCCTTGACCTTTAGAACGTTTTACACATGTTTTTGAATAATCCATGTTCCAGATAGAGTGTGCGTATCCATCACCTGTTATGAGTCCAATATCTCCGCCAATATCAGACATACATTTACGCCATAAATCTGTACATTGTGCACCAAATCCACCGTCAAAGTCAATTGATTTTCCATTCCATGTGTTAAAGAATTGATGTGGCTTATATACTCCACTTCCAGTAGAAGTTGAAGGTGAAGACGTTGTTGTTGTATATGATTTAGACCAATCGTTTTGGATAAGAGCTAAAACTCTGTTACCGACCGCAACACGCTTAGGAACTGTAGGTGCAACCAGTGACCACACACCACGTCCATAATCCAATAGCCACGCATATACCATCCATTCCATAGGCTTATCGGTTAATTGTGACCATTCCTTGAACGTTACATTATAAGAAGACGTTGGAATCCATTCTGCATTTGTTGCGTTCCTATTCCATTCTTCCTCAATTTTAATACATTCTGCTACACCGTATTGGTCAACCGAATATCCACGTTCATTTAACCAATTTGTGATACGTGTATAAGGAGTCCAACCGACAAGTCCAAATCCTTCATATTGTGTAGGCAATGAGAACTGATTAAGGTTTTGGAAAATATTAGGGTTTCCACCAGATTCTCCAGAAATAGCACCGCAAAATCCTGCTATAGCCAAATCAGACCATTTGCCACGAAAATATTCATAGATACATTTGTAGTTATTGAATGATTCTTCTTCAGTTAAATATCTTTGCTCATGCGGTACTATCCATTTTGTTGTTAGCTCGTTTTGCTCAGTCGTTACTTCTTCAATAGAGAACGGACTCAAATCGTTAAATGCGAAACTTCCTTCTCTTAGATAACCGCTTTCCAATGCGATTGATTCAGTGTCCATTACCGCATATTCTAACTGCGTGTTTGGAGCTACTTTTGGATAATCCGCATAATCATAATCACGTTCGTTGTTGATATTGTTGTTTATTATTACAACTGGGAATTTATCATCTTGCAAATCCTTATCGTTATATACTTCTCTCAAAGATAGAGACGTAACACCGCCATCAGATTTATCAGAATATACAGTAGCCAAATTTATTACATTTGAATAATCTTCATTTATTTTTGGCTCTGAGATTATTTGTATTCCTTTTTTGCTAGGTGACTTTGTGGATAGGAAATATCCGCTATCTTCTCCAAATTCACCAACATCGAATTGTTTTTCTTTGTTTAAAGGTATTCTCCACCACAATGTATCTGTTAGATTCATTGTTTGCGTTAATGCGTCTAATTTACCTTGTCTTGAATACACATAATCAATCTCTTCTTCTTTAGCTACATCATCATAGTTAAAAGTCCATGTTTTATCATAAACAAAGTCATCATCTTTGTATATATCTGGAATCTTCTTTGCTTTTATTGCCTTGTTCGTTGGTACTTGTCTGAAATTCCATGAAGAAGCAAAATGAGTTAAAGAAATATCAATCGTTTCATCTTCATTGTTGGTATCTACGCCAAACACAATGCCGTTAAAAACATTTCCGTTAAAGTGTATCTTAATCTTCTTTAAACCATGTGCTACCAAGTCATAATACTCAATAGGCAATGTAATTTGAGTGGTTGGAACGGACATTAATTCTTCGTCTATTTCAATGGAATCATTCAACACATATTTAAGTCTTGCTAATACTTCATCTTCAAATGTAGTTATTTCAAGCCATGGCATAAAATCACTCACCTATCTTTTTCTGACCTACCCATTTTGTATGTCTGATTTTTGCGTATCCAACACCTTCTTGACCGCCAACAAACTTATCTGTGTATCTCGTCCGGTCATCGCCACTGTTACGTCTAGCAGACCAACCTGTTTCTCTATCGCAACTTAAGAATCTACCGCCTTTTCTTACCGCCCAAGGTCTGGCTTCAGGAATTATTTCTTCAATAGGGAATACAACCGCTTCTTGCACAAATACATTCTCACCTGTTAACAAGAATCGAACATGCGTTGTACCATTAGGAATTGACAAGTTTCCTTGCCATTGAGAATTTCTAGCCGTTGTTTCCCAACTGCCGTTGTATGCCATTCCCCATGTGTCCGCATGAGAGAAAATCCATTTATCATAAATTTTCTTTGTATAACTTTTTCCACCATTTGAAGAAACGTCAATCTGCAATCGCCAATTATATCTTCCACCATATTGAACGTATGAAGGAGATGAAGAAGCCCATGTTTTTGAATCAGTGATAGCACATGCAATCAAATTTATTGTTGCTTTTACTGTTGTATTTTCAATCTGTTCAAATAAGATTCCATATCCGAGATTTTTATTGTGTGCTTGAGATAATGGAATGCCAAATGTTCCACTTGCATTAGGACTGCCAACAAGAGCAACGTTGTAATATGGACCAGTATGTTGATATGTTCCATAAAAGCTATGCCAAGGTAATTCACTATTTATATATGCAGGTGCCCATGGTGCAGGTTCTGTGCCCTTTACCATCATTACATGGTGCAATACTGCCTTACGTTTTACGCCAGAGTTAGGATAAGTGTTAAAAAATTCTATATTGTTCGGGTCAACATGTCCCGGATACTTTTGTTCATATATGAACGTAAGTGTTTGCACACCTGGAATGTCGCCTTTTAAATTTCCGGCAACCCACCAACCTCCTCCATCAGTTACGCCTAGTTTATCTATCTTCCCGTCATCTAATTCTTCTACATATGCAGAGATTGTGTAGGTATTACCAGCAACTAACGGCTCAGTGGTTTTATACACAACCACATGGTATGTATCATTATTTACAGTTTTCTCAGTACCAATAAGAAGATTGTACTTCTTAGCCATGTTTAAACGCCTCCTGCAAGGTCGTTTTCTGTTTTACCACTATTTGTACGGATAAAGTAATTTCCGTCTACAGTGCCACCAAAAACGTTGATATTGCCCGTTGCAATATTTCTGTTAGGATTAAATTCACCTTCAAAAATTGTGCTTCCAGTTTGTTTCCATGCACCCGATTCTTTCAAGTTATTCAGAGTCTTTGTCAAAGCATCTACAAGTTTTGCATTGCTACCTTCCAAAGCAGAAACACGATTCTTCAATTTGTTGATTTCATCCCATAGTTTAGCGATTTCTGCCCATAATTCATGAATGTTTTCCCATTGTCCACAATCACTGGCAATGATGGCTCCTAACAAGTTATACATGTTTTCCATCATTTCCTGTAACGCTTTATCAAGGTCACATGCGTTGTAGCTAGGAATTTTTTCAATCATGCCTTTAACAAGACAATCGTTCATATCGTTCAAATCTTGACAGTCATTATGATTATTCTTTTCAATCAATCCAGTATCATTTTTCATTGAGTCTTTCATATCATCGTCAAGACCGTTTGTTACAAAATCATAAGCATAATCTTCCAGGTTTTGACACGCTAAACAGATATCAGTGTTTTGTGTTGCCATATCTGCACCTCCTCTTAATCATTGCATGTAGGCATTGGCATGATATTGTTATTACCAAATCTTATTTGCAAATTAAATTCATCATCTGCCGTCCAATCGTCATACCACCACAATACATTAATCCAGTTTGATTTTTGCCCAGATGGTACGGATACAGTTTGATTGATTTCAACATATTTATTGATATCCATAGAAAATGTTGAACCTACCTGTTTCTTTAAGATTGATGTTCCGTTTTTATCTGGAACCTTGATTGTTACAATTGGTCGTGAAGAATCAGGATATGCGTTTGATGTTCTCGTGAATTTATAGTTGTTTATCTTGATTCCTTTGATATTGAACAATGCCGTTTGGTTTTCAGTTGATTTTACACAATAGTCAACCTTGCCTGTTAATACTCCATTTCCTAAGTCTGTCCAAGGACTTGTACCAGAGTTCCAGTCATGATATGAGTAAACAAAGTTCCCTTTACGGTCAATAGAAACATTTAATTGTGGAGTTGCCTGTTGTACTGTTGATTGAAATTCTACCGTCAAATTCATGGTAAAGAATCTTGCTTCCATTCCACATAGCCAACAAATCATAGCTTCATTCATGTTGTATTGATTCGTAACGAACATATCAGTAAAATCTTTCCAATCGCACACATCGTAAGCATCAATCAAATCATGAAGATTCTTAATCAAGCAACTGTCCGCAATGTGCATATCATGGCAATTATCATTACCATTATCTTTATTGAAACCTGTATTATCATTCAAAGACTTACAAACATTGTCTGTTACACCGTTTAAATAAAACTCCGAAGATTCATCTTTTAATTCATCACAATCATTACAATATTCTCTTAAAATATCGCAATCGTCTTTTCCTGTGGGTGTAGCATAACCATTCTGGTCTTCTCCCCAATATTCATCTTTTACATGAAGATATTTCAATACCGGTGCATTAATGCTTGCCATGTTACATAATGGTTCGCCTTGATTTTGACCAAAGCATTTGATTGAACCATCTGAGTTTTCGTGGATGTACATCGCAACGTGTGATTTTGGTGTATCTCCACCTTCTCCAAAAATAACCCAGTCACCTAAAACTGGTGATTTTGTATCTTTTATTTTTTCAAACTTTTGGTTAGCAATATCTTTTGCCCATTCGACAAGTTGTACTTTTTCACCAATTTCTTGACAAAATTCATCCCACAAGTCAACACATTGGTAAGGGTCGTCTTTTTGATAACCGTCTACATCAATCGCTTTACCATTCCATTTTTTGATAAATATTGTGGGTTTATATATTCCTGTATCACTCATTAAATTATCCCCCTATTGAGTCAATTCATCTGCTTTAATCCATACACAATTCATACCGCAATCACACGAACCGTTTACGATTACTTTGTTATTACCATGATGAATTGTCCAACCAAATTCATCTTCAACAATTAGTTTGCTCATTTTTATTTCTTCTTCTTTTGAGCAATCATCACATTTCCACGTAACTGTTCCGTCTGAATGAAAGTGAATTTCCCCTTCATAATCTCCTTTTAGACCTATTGTCGTTTCATTAATGGTTATTCTAGGGTCTTGAAACTTACCTTTTAGAGTAACTTCTACATTTTGCGTATCTGTAAGTGTATTCGACCAGAATTGACCTGCAATGACTGTTTTACAAATATCATCTTTACAAATCTTTGTTCCAAGATAATCTTCTCCAAAAAGACTTTTACCTTTATTGCAATCGTAAACAATTTTCATTGAATGACCGCATTTCATAAATTCTGAAAATACATTCGTTGAATGTTGATTACATAAAGAATCATTTGCTTCTACATTTTCACAATCAGACATGCACGAGGGACAATCTTTATGCCCCTCACTGCACGTTGTACAACAATCCTCACATTTATGTGGGTCTCGATAATCAGTATTGTAAGAAAATTCGCATGATTCCCAAGGAATTAAGAATGTACTATGTGAATCTGCTATATGCCAGGTTCCCTCTGGCAATTTAAAGTCTAAGTCGATTGAAAACGTGCCTTGATATGTTGCATATGATTCTGAATAATCAGTAAGATATGCCCAAGCCCATATCAGTTTTTCGTTGTCTATAGCCCACAATCGTGACGGTTTTAACAGATTATCAAGAATCCAGTCTTTGATAAACTTTCTATCCTCTTCTCTGTAAATACGATAGTCAAATGTGGCTTGTAAAGATACGTCTCCTTCTTCAAGGAACTGTTTTTCTCCCTTAAATCCAACATAAGCACCGTTTCTCCAACTGTAGCTTGTTGACTTAGTTTTTGTATTTACTGAATATTTTGCGTTTTCAATAATCGTTTCACTATCAAATACTAAATCTCCAAATTGGACAAACTTTCTATATGGGTTATAGTCAAGATTACATTTTCCAATACCTAATCTCATATTGCTCTTAACCACCTTCCCGCTTTCATCCTTGTACTTGCGTCTCCACGTTTGTTGTTGATAGAAATACTTCTATTATCGTAATTGTTTACTGTACTGTTATTTGTAATATTTACGTATTTGTTCATATTTGTTAACGAGCCTCTAGAAGAAGTCAATGACTTGATAGCACTTTCCAAATCACCGTTATTCAATCTTCTCATGAAGCTTGCACCGTACTTATCAACGACTGATTTTCTTATTACAAATTCTCCAGGTGTTAACATTGCAGGAACTGTATCTGTTCCTACTGCTTTCGGCGTTAATATATCGCCACCAGAACTTTTGTATGCTACTTGACCATTTCCAATAAATTCAGGATTAATGAAAGCTCCTTCGTTCCTTTGTTTTATCATTCCACCAGTAGCATCATGTTGTTTTGACTTTTTCTCTTTCAATGTATAAGTAACCTTTATATTTTTAAGGTGACTTTTGATAGAACTTCTAAGCGTTTTTCCCATAAGAGAGCCTGCACTTGATAATGCACCTAAAGCCTTATCACTAGTTAATCCAGACACTAACTTATTAGCAATAGAACCACCGCTAATCTTGCTTTTTATGCCTTTCATCAATGTAGAACCAAGCTTTTTTCCTGCGGACAGGAACGTTGAAGACGAATTTGTTTGAGCAGAATTTACTGCATTTTCTAAAGCAGTTGTTAAATCAGAACCCAAATTGTATTGTTGGAATCCTTGGCTTATTTTCAAAGCCATATTTGTACCAATTTGTGTTAATGAATCAATGCTATCAAATACCGCTTGAATAGATTGCTTATACGCATCTGCTACTGCTTTTAAACCTTCTGCGGATTTTTTATCACCAGAATGGGACTCTGCCATAGTTTTCAATTCTGTAAAAGCAGTGCCAACCGCATCTATCTTTGCTTTAATTGAAGCATTATCTACTTGTGGTAAGGCATTTATAACGTTAACCGCACTTGAGAATGTCTGAATACTAGATAATAAAGCCGAATAATCAACACCTTTTACACTGTGAATTATAGAACCTAAATCATCATCGTTTTTACCGTTACCCGCAAACAGTTTCAACACGTTATCTCTGAAATTGGTTATGTTTGTGCTAATGGTGTTGTTGTCTACACCTTCTAACAATGAATTTAAATTTTGAATTTCATTTACAGTTGAAGATAATGAATTGATAATTGTTGGCAATGATTGAAATGCACTAGCGTATTTTTCAAGTTTTCCAACAATAGATTCCATTGAAGAAGTTTTATTTCCGCTATCATCAGTTTTTGCAGAAAATACAGAAATAATTGCACGTAACTTTCCAATGCTTCCTGTAATTGAAGATACAGTAGTATCGTCTATACCGCTCATATTGTCATTGAAAGTTTTTAATTGGTCTAATGCACTTGTTAACGATGAAATGATAGTAGGTAATTGTTGTGCACCTTCCGCCATTTCTGAAATTCGTTTCATCTTTGAAGAAAAATCTTTCTTCTTTCCGCCTTCAGTAAATGCACCAAGAATATCACCTAATCCACCAATTGATTTTTTGATACTTTCAACCATGTTTTGTCCTTGAAATTGACCGTTTATTTCGTTGTATTTAGTATCAAAATCGTTGATAGATGTTAATATATTAGGCAACTGTGAAATGACGTTAGAAGCGTTCGTAAATGCGTCTATGCTAGGCATACCTTTCAATTTCTTCTTAAAATCTTTTTCTTTGAAGATATCGAATATTGAAGCAATTGTTCCTAACTTTGTAGAAAGGTCTGTCGTATTCAACGTAACGCCATTCATAGCATTTGAAAATGCGTTTACTTGATTCATCAAATTAGGGAATTGAGAGAACGCATCGGCAATAGATTTTACCTTGTCTGCACTTACTCCTATTCCTTTTAATTTTAGTCCTTTTAGTTTGGACAATACCGTTCTTACATCTTCGGTTTTTGTTGTTACATCTGCAACGTTAAAATCAATGCCTTCTAATTGATTGAATGATTTAGCAATCTTAACAATATTTGCAACCATACTGCTAGAAGCACTTCCGTATGCTACCTCACCTGTATTTTGTCCAAATTGTTTGATTGTAGTGAATAGCTTGCTTCCATTCATATATTGCAATGATTTTGTTATTGCACCTATTTTAGAGCCGATATTATTGCTATCTGGAATCTTTAATTTTCCTAAAGTATTTAGCTTTTTGGAAATACTAACAATAGAACTTACAGTTGATACTGCTTCGCCTAATGAACTTGATTTATCTTTAGAACTTATCCATGAACCAAAATTTGCACCTTGGATAGTTTCCATCACGTCAACGACTTTACGAACATTTGCTTTAGCCGATTCAAATGTTCTTGCTTTTATCTTTCCTAATTTGCTTATCTTCAATCCTGCATCTGCTACTGAATCAACCGCATTACCGACATTTTGCATTGTTGTTGCATTATTGCCTTGGAATGAGTTGCTTGTAGCCATATCCATGATTGTTTCGCAAACAACTTTTAAACTTTTTAGCTTTTCAGATAAGCCTTTACTATTTTTAGGAACTTCTTTATCTAATTTTCCAATCGCTTTAGATAGCGTATATAGTGCTCCTGCTTCGCCAACTAATGTAGCTACACCAGAACCCGCAACTAATGCTCCAACGCCTGTAAGACCTGTTAAAGCACCTAATCCGCCTACCCATAAAGACATGGAAGCGATAACTTTATGCAATGAACCAATCTTTTTCTCAAATTTTGAAACATTATCAGGAATAGCATCATCAAGCTCTCCTATTCCTTTTGCATAAATCCATAAAGCACCGCCAGACATCATCATAGCTCCCGCACCCGCAAGAACATTTTGGTATCCGACCAATTCTGAAACCTTGCCAATAGCACCAGTTAGAAGCGTTAACGTTCCCATCGTTGTTCCTAGTACAAGGATTTTCTTTCCTAAGTTTGCTAACCAATCTTTTTTACCAATTTCACTATCTAATTCTTTTAATGCCTTTACTGCTAATAAAGCACTTCCAGACATCATCAGAATAGAAGCAGAACCCGCCAATGTGTTTAGCATACCTTGACTTAGTGTTGCTTTAGGTGTTTCTCCTACTGTCGGTTCACCTGTTTCTACAGTAGTCTCTTTTTTTGGAAGATTACCTTTAAGTGTTTTTACTGAACCAGATAATTTACCAATCGTTTTTTGATAAATTCCAGTTTGAACAATGGCATTTTTTATGTTTTTAAGAAATTCAACAATAGCAGAATTTGTTCCTGTAAATTGCTTTTTTGTCATTGAATAGGCTTTTAGTACTGCTTTAAGATTTGAAAATTTGCCTATTGTCAATCCAATTAATTTGTTGAACTTTCCAAATAACAGTATTCCTTTACCAACGATTTGTAATAGTGCACCGCCTATTGCTTGGAATTGCACATATCTTGATAAACCTTTTTCCCAACTTCCGCCACCAATTACTTTGAAAAGCGTTTTCATGGCTTTTACATATACTTGTGCTAATTTGATATATGTTGTTAATACATTTTTACCTGCATTAAGCATAGCGGGCAAAAGCTTTTTAAAATCAATCTCTTTATCAAAACCTTCAAATGCGTCTTTAGCGTACTTTTTAGCACCTTCAAAGAAGTTTTTTATATCATCTTTGTGTGCACGTATTACATCGCCTAATTGTTCTATTTTCTTTACCATAGATGTTGTTGCATCATCTAGGTTTTCATATATTGATTTTCCTGTAATATCTTTTGTTACTTCGTTGAACGCACTTACAATTTCTGTTCCACCACGAACCATACGTGTTTTGATTAATTTAATTGCATTTGTAATGGTTTGTGTTGATTCTTTAGCCATGGTTTGCAATGAAGCCTGCATACCACCGCCACCGTTTTCATTTAAATCAATTAATGCGTCCTCAAATTGTTGCAATGAGATTGTAGGGTTAGAGCCTGTAAAATTCTTCCTAAAATCAGAAAAGCTCATTCCCATCTTTTTGGCAATAGCATTTAAAACTGGAGTAAAGTTAGAGTTTTCAAAAGAACGCAATGTCATTGCATCCATCTTTGAACCCATGATTTGTGAATATTGCAATGTTGCATTCTTTACATCTTCATCACTTCCGCCAAATGCAAGAATACCGTTGTTCATTGCTTCAAATAACTTTGTTGACCTGTCAATATCATGGTTGATTGAAGTAAACTTAGTTACAATGCTCAACGCATCATTTAATTGTGTTGGAAGTCCTTCAATACTATCTGATAATTCTTGTTGCGATTTTTTTACCTTATCCGTTGCAATTCCCAAATTATTTAAAGTACGAATTGATACATTTAATTGGTCATAACGTTCAATAGCTCCACTTACAGATTCAGATACCGCATTCGTTCCATCAGACATCAAACGATACATAGAACCAAACGCTAAACCTTGCGTAAGGAAATGTGCTACTTTTCCTATAGGGCTATTTCCATTATCGGTAAAGAAAGTCTGCATTCCTTTACCTAATTGCATCATCGTGCTACCTAAAGATATAGAACTATTACCGAAGTCTATTAACGCTTTAGAAGCATTGCCTGTCTGTTGTTTTAATTCTTTTAAATTGTCAATAAACGTTTTAATTCCGTTTGCTTTGAACGTTTGTTCAATTATTCTTCCGTTAATTTCTCTTTCGTTCTCATCTAGGTTTTTTAACTTTTCGTTTCCTTCTTCTACACCGCCTATATCAACGGTTATTTTTGCCTTTTTACCTGTTAATTCTTCTTCTTTTTGAACCGTTTTATCAAGCTCTTTATTAAGGTTTTTGATTTGTTGCGTTGGCTCATCTGCATTTAAAAGTATCTTATTGTCATTTTGGATGAACTTTTTTAATTCATTATATTCTGATAATGCTTCTTTATATTCTGGAGATAATCGCTTAGACTCTAATTCTAATTTTTTTCCTTGGTTTAATCTTAATAGCTCTTTTTGTACATCTAGCGATTCACCGTTACTTGTATTTCCTAATTTTAGATTAGATTGTAATTCCTTTATGTTTTTTTTATAGCGTTCGATTGCAGAATCTAATTCTTTTATCTCATCAATTACAGGTTGCAATTCGACAAGTCTGTTTGTGTTTTTTGCTATTCTGTCTTTAGCTTTTTCAACTTCTTCAAGTTTTTCTTTCCACGCATTATCAATATCTAATTGAATCTTTACTTTTTTCTTTTTTAAATCATCTAATTGAGAATCTAATTTTTCAATCTCTGCAAGTTGTTTTGTAAGCTCTGTCTTTGCCTGTATGAAAACGGTCTTCTTATCTTGAAGGTCTGCTAACTTTTCATCAATGGCTTGCAATTCTCTTTTTGCTTTATTCGATTGTACATTTATGACAATTCCATAAGTTTCATCTGCCATTAATCGTTATCCCCCTTTTCATACTGTCTTTCTAATTCTTTTGTATCATCTGGACTGTAGAACATAACCGCATATTGCCTTGGCAATTTTTCTTTATGGTCTGCGTTCTTGTTATATTCCTTAATCTCATAGAAATGTTTCATTGATTCCTCGTTTGCATATATTCCATATGCAACTATTAATTCACAAACGCCCCAATGGTCTAAAATGTCACTGGGGCGTAAGTGTAATTTTTTAGCTACATAATGTGCCATTTCTGTATAACAATTCAGACTTGCAAGATAACTTTTACGTTCGTCTTTTTTGGAAAAATCACCGTCCTTTTCTAAGAGCGTGTAAAAACCAATTCTGATTCATTGATTAATTCAGGATTATTGTTAATAATGCTTAGAACACATTCAATAGCAGAATATGCGGACATATGGTCTTCCATAAATTCATCAAGATTAAGCAATGTTGCTACCAAATCATAGATAGCACTTTGAACGTCTTTTTCTGAATAGGCATATTCATGTGCAACTTTCATCATTAATTTTTCATAGATTTTATCTGACTTTTGTTGATAATCTTTTTCTGAACTGTCTAACTTTTTGATTTTTTCTTCCGCTTCGTCATAGATTTCTGTGATAGCTTCCCAAAACGGCATCATACGAACCATACAGTCTACATATTTAAGATTTTCTCTAGGGTTGATAAATACATCGTCAAATTTCATGTTGAAAGTAACGTATTTTCCAATTTCTTTAGCACCTTCTGGAATGTACTCTAATTCATCTTTTCTGAATACAAAATGTGCAATTACATCGAATTTATTCAATTCTGTTTGGTTTGCGTCTCCAATGACGTCAATTGTTCCATCTTCATTATGGCGTGGAAAAGGTCTTTCGCTTTCACGTGCCTTTTCCACTGCTTTATAAGTCTTTTTAATACTGTCTAAAGTAATTTTCTCGCTCATCTGATTTCACCTCTTATTTTTTAAAGCATTTGTGCTTCTTTATTGATTGTGTAAGTCTTTACGTAAACTCCATCATCATCTGGTTGTACACTAAATTCAAAATCCAATTGGTTTTCGTCTTTTGTGTATCCATCAGGGAATGTAGTTACCAATACGTTTGGATAAACAACAACTTTGATTGTATTATCAGAATATTTCTTTTGATAATTCATACTGAATCGAACATCGTTCATACCATCTGTCTTGTATACTGCTACTTTTACGTCATCTGCAGTTTTTGGATAAGAGATATAAACTTCACGTCCAATCAATTCTTTACTGAAATACAATTCTGCACCTACAATATCAAGGTTTTGATTTTGTTTTGTTGTCAATACTTGGAATTGCAATTCATTCAATGCCAACAAATTAGGGTTATTTACACGTCTCATTTGTGCATCTGTGATATTACAGTTATCGTTCAATGACGCATAGATAAATCCACATTCATCGGTATACGCATCAGGAATATGCAAATATCCATATTCTTCATTATCAGGTGCTTTTTCTACTGTAAATACACGTCCATACATATAGTATCCTGTGATTTCATCAGATTGTTCATACATAGGATTCAATAAGTCAACGTTTGGTGTGTATTGTGTAGCACTTACTGTTTTTGTAATCGTTACAGACGAATTATCAAGTTGTGCTTTCTTACAAGTTTGTTCCAATGTATCAAAGGAATCGTCACCACTGATAGAATCAAGGCATCCTAATACGACAACATCATTGTTTTCCAATTTGTCGATTCCATCAAAGAATGCAATAGAACTGATTCCTGCAACAATTGGTTTTGATTGAGTTGAACTTCCATCAGATACGCTAATACTGATAACAGTACCATTTGTAGACGCTTTCCATCCTGTTCCTTCTGATTTATTTGGTGCTTTAGCCAAATCAATGGTAATTGGGTAGAAACCGTTGTTAGAAACCTTTAAAGTAGTTTCATATGTATCTGAGTTTGTCTGTTTAACATCTTTTAAATCAGAAATTTTTGTTGTTACTTTATATGTAACTGGTGTTCCATCTTCGCCTGCAACAAAATTTTCGATTTTTACATAGTAGTAAACCAATCCTGCATAATAATAAGTTGCATCTGAGATAGAACTGAATTTAGCAGAAGCACCTTGTGTTCCGTTTACAGTCAATGTTCCTGTGTTTTTGCATCCTGTTGATTGACAGATATTCAACAAATCTTCAGGTACAGTTGTACGTGAATAACTAGCAGTTCCACTTGTTTCCAAATAGTGAATTGTATTGATTTTAGCACAAGAATCAATATCTTTCATGACGTTGCAATAAACTTCAAGATTTTTGTTTACTGCTTCTAAACTAATCTTATGTGCTAACGCTTTAGCTCGACAATTAGACATATTAAGCTAATCCCCCTTTGTTTTTGCTAATCACACGATTCATTGCCATTTCTGCTCTTGCAGAACGTTTTCCATCTCGTGCAACTCGATTTAAGACATCCAATTTTCTGTTGATGAACGCTTCTACTTCTTCTTTTCGCTTTTGTTCATCAGATTTAGCATTTGTCTTTACTTTTTTTGTTTCTTCCATGCTTTATCCCCTTTTGTTCCTTTCTGCTAATACTTGTCTCTTAGCTTCTTCAAATATCCTATAGTTCACTGGATTGACAACCTTTTTAGCAAATACTGGATTTCCATTAGACCTTTTTGTTCTGAAAATCATATATTTGCTATTATGTGCCCATAATATTGGGTTTGGTTCTCCCTCGAAAATCCATCTTCCATAGTTGAAACCAGTTTTTTTGTTTATTGTCTTTGAATAATCAACATAAACATATATTGATTTCTCACGCTTTCTGGCACTCATTCTGATAGCTTTTCTAAGGTTTCCAGAATCCTCTGGTGTCAATTCACGTGCTTTTCTTCTAAGTGCTATACCTACTTCATGGGCTTGTTCATCTTCGATTTCATTTATTCTTCGTTCAAGTTTTGAACCAAAATTTGTTTTCATTTTGCTTCACTGAAAGGGTAATATTTTACCCCTGCATAGTCGTAAGACCAATTCAACAAATAGTTTCCTTCAACGTCTGAAACCTCTTTAGGAACACCCATATGAAACGTGATTGACCTTCCTGTAGGTAACACCATGTTTTTATATGTGCTTAAACCACTTCTACTTTTTCTTCTTCCGCCACATACTGGGCAACCGCCTTGAGAACGTGCGAAATTACCTCTAATACCATTAAATTTGACTATCATACTACCATCCCCAAAAAATAATTTCTTCCGCATAATGACATGATTGATAGTTGTTGGGCATATGCACTAATAATGTGATTTCTTACAGTTACATACGTGTTTAATTGTTCCGCATTTGAATCCATATTGACGATATCATCAATGTTTACGTCATTATCATCATCGCAAGAATCACACCCGCATTCACACCTGTTCATATCAATAACATAGCTTAGATAATCGCAAAAAACGGGAATAAGACAGTCAGGTATTTCTTCAAATCCTGCATCATATGTAACGATTATTTTTTGCAATACATCGCAATTACAATTATTGGTTACATCAGTGTAATTTGATAAGTCAATATATAGATTGTTTTCTATTTCATCAAATGATATATCGTTTGAATCAATCTCTACTTCCGAGAATTTTATTCCACTTCTTACTCTTAGTTTAACACTGATTGATTCAGGTTTAACAAGGTCATAATACAAGCATAGAGTTGTAATATTGTTATCACAACATCCACAACTCTTTACTTGCTTGAAGTCGAATAATTCTTTTCTTTCTGATAGTAGAAATGTTTCACAATAATTTTCTTTTGAACCCCTTTTCCAACATGTCAATATAGAAATGAGGTTGATTAATTGTTCAACATTTTGTTCAAACTTATAAGCGGATGTATCTGTTTCTTTTAAGCAATCACATTTATCTTTTAATTGCTCAACAACGGTTTTTCCGTTGGTATCCATTTAATCTACTTATTGATAGGTACGATAGTTTCTGGTTTCAAGATATAATCCAAACCATCAAGTTTAGAACCAAGACAAGCAGTATTCAATGGTACATCACTAATCAATGCTAAATAGTTAGGGTTTACATCAAATACAGTTCCGAAGTTGTAATAGTATGTACATTCACTAGCACAACCATCTTCAGGCTTGTTTGTAGGTGCGAAAGCATCTCTTGTATATTCATCTTCTGGCCTCAATGTTGTTCCCATCAAAGCACCTGTAACTTGAGACGATAACATCCAGATTTCACCTTTTCCTGCGGTTACATCTACTGGAACCATCTTGTCTGCAATAAATGGATAACCATTGTAATATACATCGCCATTTGCATCTTTTGTCCATCCACTAGGTAACATACCATTCTGGTTTGGTTGTACCGCACTTTTTACTGATTCATAAACCAATGGGTGGCAAGCAAATACATAACCGCTTCCGCCTAATGTTGCTAAACGACAACCAATCGTATCAAATACGCTTAAAATGTTAGTTCCAGTAAGTTTGATAACGTCTGAACCTTCCATTACTTCCAATAATCCATGGAATTTTTTCAAAACTGTAGTTGCCGTATCGCTTGTACCTAAAATCATGTTATGAGCAGTAAACCATGCCATTGATTCCTTTGCCATACGTCTACGAGCATCATTTACGGTTTCTCCTTCACGTTGGAAGTAGTTAATCATATCATTTTGTTGGAAACGTTTCTTCCCATAGATAAAGTTTTCCAAAATTTGATAGCAGTCTTTCAAACACAATAACGAAATTGGTACTTGTTGACCGCATTTTGTAAGATTCAATGGAACCCAACAACAATCTCCTGTTGTATCTTCAGGTAATGTCGTTCCATATGTCCAAGGCAACAATACCTGGAATACACCTTTACTATCTTTTGTGATTGATAATGAACCACTGTTGAACCGTGCCTGTGCTTGTGCCGAAACTGGAGTACGCATCAACCAATCAACCAATGGGAAACGATTTTGAAAATCGGTAGCAGGTTGATTATCCGAATAATCTGTCGAAATACCAATTTCACCGATATTGCTCATCTTCATGTATGTTTTAGCAAAATCAGTAGAGTTGGCATTTAATTCATAATTTGAAATTTCAATTGTCATACAATTTTATCCCCCTCTATTAGCCCCATACACTGTCTTTTTTGGGCTCTTTTTTTTCTTTAGCACTGTTATTTACCAATTGTTCCAAACGCTTGAAATTGGTATCAATACGTGCGTTTAACTTCTTATTTTCTTTCTTTGTTTCTGATAACTGTGCTTCAAGTTCTTTGATTCTTGCATCTTTCTCATCATTGCTTCGTTTTAATTGAGAAAATAACGCATCAATCTTTTTTACATCGTCTGAATCACTGGATTCATCTTCGCTAGCTTCGATTTCATCTTCTTCGTTAGCTTGTACTTCTTCAGTTTCGTCTTCCGTTGTTTCTTCAACTTGTTCTTCCGTTTCTTCTTCAACTGTTTCTTCTACGGGTTCTTCAGTTGTTTCTTCAACGTTATCTTCAGACAATTGTTCTTCGTTATTATCTTGCGATAATTTATTTAACAATTCCTTAATTGTCATATCTTCATCTCCTTTGTTAAGCGTGATTGTTGATTCTGGATTTCTAGGGTTTCCAACTACAGAAAATCCTTTGATGAATAATTCATCATATACAGATACATACTGATTCATTTGTTCTGATACTGTTTTTGAAGATTCTTCATCTAGAGAAGCATACATTTCTGCACTGATTGATAGTTGAATCCCTCTGTCCTGCATCGCTAACAAGTCTTTTACGATGGATAATTCTGCCCAAAAGTGAGGATTCACGTTAAGGGCATATCTTCCATCTTCTTTTTCTATAAGATTCAAGTCCTTTTTTGACCACGTACCGAGATATAAAGGACTGCTATTCACATTCATATGTGCAAAGTTTATATAACCGACATAATCGTCATTGAGGTTTTCATAAAAGTTCTTTAGAGTTCCTTTCTTGACGATAAAATCAATAGTTCCGTCTGCGTTCATAAAGGTGCCTTCATCAAGCAACCTTACAGACTTCATATTAGAGACAGAACCTTCTTCAAGACTTGTAGACAATGTGATTATCTTATCTGCATCTTCTTTTTTCTTTTTTCTTGTATTTCTATCTCTATTGATTAGTTCTATGATTGTAGGTTTCATATCTATTCTACAAACTCTAGCGGATTGAAGATGATATATCTTACAGAACCGCCACAAGCCTTACACCTTTCTGTCTTGTATGGTACGTTTAGCATCTTACATAAAGATTCAATACCAGAATCATAGTATTTTCTGTATTCATAATTTCTTAACTGATTCAGTTCACTTTCCGTAAACTGGTCATATGAATAGTCGTGACCTACTTTGAACGTAAAATTTTTATAAAGCCTATATCCTTTTGAATCGTCAATCCAATGCAATGTTTGGTTGCTTGAGATTCCATCAATCAGATGAAAAGTTCTACTTGGATGATTTTTTTCCATTTTTCTTTTCTTCTTTTTGCTCTTGGATTGATTTGATATCTGCTTCTACATCTTTATTTTTGATATATGCTCTACGTTCTTCCTCTGTCTTGAACCATTTTACTCCCGATTTATCTTCAAACATTAAATTCCCCCTTATGCTCCGACTGTGATATCTTTGCATTTTCCGTCTTCAGATTCACTTTCTTGGATTTGTGTTCGACAAATCTTAGCAACGTTGCGAACGTCAAAATAACATTCTGTTACAGTCGAATCGCTTCCTTTTGTTACCGTGTGCATGATAAAATTCGTGCATCCTGCGTCATATTGGTGCGTATATGCACTCAAGATATCTTCCGCTTCTACTCCCGTAAAGGTCATTGGGTCTCCATATCCTGTACGCATGGTAACTGTGATTGAAAAACTTCTTTTTTTAGACATTCTTTTTTGACTCCTTTCCTTGTACATAGAAAAAGGATAGACCTTAGACTATGTTATATATCCAAAACGTTAAAAAAACGTTTTAGCCATTTTCATTGCCTCTGGTCTATCCTAAATCTATCTATTCAACAATTCTTCTAATGAATCGCCTTCAGGCTTTTCAGATTCTCCGCTTTCTGCGATAAGGTTCTTAACCTTTTTCATATCTTCGTTGCTTAGCTTATGATTGAATTCATCAATAAATTCTTTATCAGTAACTACGCCACGACCTACTAATTTAAGGTCTCCATTTGCCATACCAATGATATATGTATTCAATGTATGGCACCAAATGGTTCCATTTCTTTCTTTTTCCTTAATCGCACGATAATCTGTTACTACTTCAACATTGTATCTTGTCTTATTTTTAACTACACGATACGCATTTTCACAATAATTATCTACATTGATAGCTTTATTGTGTGCTTTTGACCGCAAATAATGGATTCCATCGTCTGCGATAGGTCTTTCTTCAAGACTGATTTGTTTTCCTACGATTTTTTCTTTCGTAAGCTCCAGTTGATTGAGTTTCTGTGCATCATGAATCGTATATACTGGTTCTCCGTCAATCGTTGCTACTGGCTTGATTTCTTTACCTTCAGTTGCTAATTTTTGAAAAATATCTTCCATTTTAACCTCTCTTTCGTACATAAAGTACCTATTTTAATATGATTATATCCTATTTTCAGTACATTATTTAGAAAAAGTGTCATTCTTTTCCGTAATTTTCCTCTGTGTAGTATCTTTCATCTGAAGTTTCTACACGTTTATCAACACTTGAAGTCTTTGCAAAGTTTCCAATCTTCTTCTGGATGACTTCCATAATCATATAAGCCGTTTCTTTTGCTTTAGGGTCTACATTTCCATCTTTATCAACAATACTCATCAGTAACGAAACAGACTCTGTATCCTTGAATCGTTCTGTTGCCGTATCGGTCTGTTGCTTTAACTCATACTTATCAAAATATACTTTTTTTACACCTAAATGTGTGGAAAGTGAATGACTGAACTGTGTGGCAATTTTCTCACGTTCTGGAACGATTGTGTTCATCATGGCGTTATCAATGATTTTTTCCATTGATACGTTACCAGATTCATCACCTAGAGCAATCAATGACGGCGTGATTCCAAAGTCCTGTGCTAGGATGACTCCTTCTTTTTCAATCCAATCGAAAAATTCTGTCGCTTTCGTTACACGTGGCAAATGGTCAATCTTGTCCTTGAACAAAGAAGAACCAACGATTACATTATCAGAATCAGAATGTTTAATCTCATTGGCAATCTCTGCGATTTCTGCTTTAGCCTTTTCTTTTCTTGTCTTATTGGCTTCTACAGAACCATCAAGAATCTGACCTGCCGATAAATCAAGAGCACCACCGCCGTAAATGTCGTCTTTCATCCAGAAAATGATACGACCTGGACCATCATACTCAATATCGTAATTCAAACGTACATAAACGCTTGCTAATAGCTCCAGACGTTGTTTATCACGTTCAAGGACTGATTCTCCATTTTCCGTTGTAGGATTGTTACGCAAATTTATAAAGTCTTCAGGCATGATAAGCGTGATTTCATCGTCAACTGACCTTAATACGCCATTCTTTATAAATTCTGCTTCGTCAATCTTTACTTCGTTCTTGAAACTTATCTTTACGTTCTCATCCGTTGATACTGCATAGCATACGACCTTTTCATATCCTTTTTTATCAATATCTCCGTCCATTACAGATATATATCTGTCGTGTGGGACAAGAACCCATCCTTCATTGTCTGGCAACCATCTTAGACCGCATTTTCCATATTCTTTCATATGGATAATTGCCTGTTGCAAAGTGGTATAGTTTGTGATTCCCTTTGCGTTGGTCGAAAACATGAAGTCATTCAGTCTCTCATCTGTCTTATCGTTTCCTGTGGTAAGACCGTTGGAGAACAGGTTATTGATGAACTGACGTTCTACATATGGCAATGCGGGAAGGTTTGCAATCAACCAGTCGATATCCGTCTTGTCATTATCATATGCACTCATGATAGGCATACCGTCATTGCAAGTGTTGCACTGTTTCATTGCATCAATGATTTCCATATCCGTAAAGTTAGGACTAATCTGCTTAGGCTTATACGGGTTATGGTTTGGTTTCGCTCGCATATTGACGCTTTTTTTAATGTTCTTCTTTCGTTGACGCTTATTCAAATAAGATTTCCCCTTTCAAATACGCCTCAACTATAGATAGGAACATCTATACCTATATTCATATTATACAATAAAATTGAATGAACAGATAAAAGGCATGAATCTAGCTCATCAGGTGATTTTCCTATCCTGTTTTTTATCTCTGCTTTCGATACGATACTGTATTTTCCACCCTTTTGTATCGCATAGCAAGCTCTCATTTCTGGTGCTAATGTCTCTGCAACTGGTCTGTTGAACCATATCTTCTTTGATTCCATCAATTCCTTCATATCAAAATGCAATTCAGAACGCATATTGGAACCGTATTTTGCGGAGAAATGACTCATCTTTCTTCTTTCTTTTGTCGTACCGCTACCAAAGTTGATTCCAAGAATCTTGAATCCATACTTTTCAGAATATTTTGCCAATCCTTCAGATAGCCATACACCCCAACCAATATCAACGCAAACAAATTTTACGTTGAACTGCTTTATGATATATAGAACATCATTTATGATAAGTCCAGATGTGACCCCGTCTATCCATTTTCCTTTTTTAAGGTTAATCTGGTCTGCAACAAGTATCTGTCCAAGCTCGTTGAATCCAGATAAGGTCAATACAAGACCATCTTTTCCTTTATATGCGGAGTCAATGCCTATACACCAAGTATAACCGCTCAAATCGTTGCCAGAACCAACGTTTGCAATCTGCATGGATGGAAACATCGAACCATTTGAATTTGTCTCTAGCTCGCATAAAAGGTATCTCTGGCATGTGGAATCATTCTTGAAAAAATCAGACTCCAATACCTGCTTCTTCGTCCGTATACGACCTTCTTCGTATGCCGTTCTGCAATCCATCCATATGATAAGAGTATCTTCAGGTGGTTCATCTTCAGTCAATCTATCATAGAAGAATCCACCTCTATGTGGGTTACTAATCATTACCATAAGGTCTTTCTCACCATCTACAGATGAAAATTCGCGCCGTCCTGCTTCTGCAAGGGTATCTGCTTTCAACATATCCGCTTCGTCAATCAGATAGTCACCACCACGACCAATGGCATTATTGCTTGTCTTTGCATCTGTGGAGCTTGCACCAAATGATACCGCTTCTACAAGTCCACCTCCTTGAAAGGACAGTCTTTGCTTTGTGACTGTAGAATTTAACTTCTCCAGTCTATCCCCATAGTCAAGAATCTTTCTCTTTATATCATCATGGGCATTGGCAAGCTTATTAGTAACGTTCTTCATGATAATCTCTGTTGTCTGGTTCGTACCGCCTGCAACACGTACTTCCTTGCCGATACAGGCTCTGGAAATAGCTAAATCTGCCAAAGTATATGATTTTCCATACTGAGATGTGGTGACGATTACCAATGTCTTGAAACGTGAATCAAGCCCTGCTCCCAATATTAGCGATTGAGTAAAGTACAAAAGGTCTCCATAACATGCGTATCCCTCTACCGCACCTTTCTCTGCAAGCTCTATAGCTTCAGTCATAGAACAGGACAGTCTCTTATAGTGCATGGGGATATACCCTCTATACCACTTCTTTAATTCTTTCTTAGGGGTTGCCTTGTTTAATAGCTCACGTACCTTGTCCTGCGGGCTATTCTCCATTTTCCTCGTACTCCGCTTCTATGACATCGTGGTCTTTCTCAATCATCTTCTTCATTTCATTTGCAACGGTCTTTTTACGTTCATCAAGACTTAGATTGACTGTATTATTTGTAATGTTCGTTACGCTTGATTGAGTACCGATTCCATCAATCTTGTTCAGTACCTTCATACTGTTGATTCTGTCGCTCATATCAACTTCATCGTTCTGTATGACGTCACTAAGCCATTTTCTGCGTTTCTGCAACGATAATACCTGTTTCTCTAACATGGCATCCTCTAATTCATCATTCTCTTCCTTGATTTGATTGATTTCTTCTCTATACTTCTTATAAATAGTACATGCTAACTGACCACATGAATTTCTTTTATAATGAGGGAATACAACAGATACCGCTTGAGTCATGTTATAACCATTATTCAGGAACTCTTTTAGAATCTTAGCTTCATTCTTTTTGCTACATACTGGAGATTGATAGCTTACATCAGGAAACCTTAATCCCTTTCCACTACCTCGTACCATCTTTGCAACCATTTAATCACTCCTTTTTTTATACATTATATCCTCTTTTATTGACCGTTGTAAAATATATAATAAACCATGGTTATAGTGAAAAATAGTGGAGTTTGCATGGGGGGGTGCCCCTGTATCGTGACCTCTGAAATTTCTGTTGCGTTTTTTCGTTTTTAAAAAAAAGTTAGCCGTGACTTATTTCAATGCACGGCATAACAGAATAATTAATCCTATAAAGTAAATAGGATAAGTCAAGTATAATATAGGTTCAATTAAAAGCAATAGAATAAACATATCTTTTCAATCTGCATACGCTTCTAGTTTTAAGACCTCGCACTCATTATCATTGAGTGCTAAAACAATTTTGTCGAGGATGTATTTATTTT
>ULRD01034554.1_pt1 | contig 33328 bp, 25 predicted proteins | sample 1955181 | NCBI WGS metagenome assembly ULRD01 (sample SAMEA4835675, study PRJEB28245) | human gut metagenome | biome: gut microbiome; material: fecal sample | place: Denmark | collected 2008
CGAATCCGGCGGCCGTACTGCCCAGAAACACCAGCGCCGCTCCCAGCCAGTGCAGGCGCGTCATGTCAGATCCTCAACGGTATAGACGCGCTCGCCGTCGCTGCGCGTGATGCACACGGCACGGCGGAAAATATGCTCGTCCAGCAGTGCGCGGTACAGCGCCCTGTGCCGCAGCGCCGCAACGCTCTGCGCGTGCGCCGTCGCCAGCAGTGCGACGCCGCAGCCGGCGGCAATGCGGATGGCCTCGATGTCCTCCGGCGCGCTGATCTCGTCAAACGCCAGCACATCCGGCCGCATGGCGCGCAGGAGCATCATGCAGCAGGCCGCCTTCTGTCCGCCGGTCATCACGTCCGTATTTGCCCCGACGTCAAACTGCGGCGCGCGGTTCTGCACGGCCGCGATCTCGCCGCGCTCGTCCATGAGCGAGATGCGCGTGCCCATATCGGACAGGCGGCGCACACACTCGCGCAGCAGCGTCGTTTTCCCGTTGCCGGGCGGCGAGAGGATGAGCGTACTGCAAAACCCATCGCGGAGCAGCTGCGGCAAAAGCGCATCGGCACAGCCGGGCACCGCGTGCGGGATGCGCACAGACACGGAGCTCAGCTGCCGGATGCCGTCGATCTGTCCGGCAGCCTGTCCGTAAGCGCAGCCGCAAAGCCCGACGCGGCAGCCGCCGGCCGTCTGTAAGTACCCCTGCCGGATCTGTTCTCCGGCCGCGTAAACGGACGCTCCCGTCGCGCGCTCGAGCAGATAGTCCAGATCACCCGCCAGAATGGCGCGGCATTCCGCCGGATATACATGCGCCTGCGTCAGCAGCACGGGCACCTGGCCGATGCGGCAGCAGATCTCTTCCACGAGTTCCTGCCGGTCGCGCTGCGTGTGCGCAATGGCCTGTCCCAGCGCCGGCGGGAACAGCGCCAGCGTCTGATTTGTGAAGATCATGGTGGTCCCTCCTCTTTTGTTCTGCCACATCCTATGCACGCGCCGCGCGCGGCAGAACAAAAAAAGAGACAGCCGATTGGCTGCCTCTTTTTATTTTGTGAGTCTTATCATGTTGCCGTCTATGTCAGACACCTTGCGGGCACCGCACATATACATTGCGTCAGAGAACTCGTCCTTGAGCTTTTGGATGTAAACTCTTATGCCTTCCGTGCCGCCGCCGTAGTAGCTCACGAGCACGGGGCGGCAAATCATGACCGCGTCTGCGCCGAGGGTAATGGCTTTGAAAATATCGTAGCCGGAGCGTATTCCGCCGTCGACAATGATCTTGGCCTTGCCGCCGACAGCCTCGACTATCTCTGGCAGCACCTCCGCCGTTGCGGGCGCACCCGGGAGCACCCTGCCGCCGTGGTTTGATACGATGATCGCATCAGCTCCGGCATCGACCGCAAGCTCTGCGCACTTGGTGTTCAGCACGCCCTTCACGATAAATGGGCAGTCAACGGCGGCTTTGAGCTTGCGTATCTGCTCGGTCGTTTTCGTGCCCGCGTCGGGTCTGCTTTTAAGGTGCGGAAGCCCTGCGCTGTCAATGACGATACCCATCGCGACGGGGTCACCGGTCTTGCACAGCTCTATCTTTTTAAGTATCTCCTCCTGCGAGAAGGGGTTTAATATAGGGATGCCGATACCGCCGGAGTTCTTGCTCGCCTCGGCTGCATCCTCGGTCACACCGTCAAACAGGCCGTCGCCGAAGCACTGGTACACGCCCTCTTCCCTGCATGCCTCGATACACTTTCGGTTGTAGTCACGGATATCGTCCTCAGGGTGGAACTGCGCACGAAGCGAGCCGATGGGGCCGGTCAGCAGCGGCAGCTGTATGCGCCTGCCGAAAAGCTCGATGCCGGTGTCGACCGGCGTATTGGGCACCATAGTATTCATGTTAAGCTTATACGGCCGCCATGCCTTCCAGTTGTCGTACGCGCCGTTGCCCGGAGCCTTTGAGCCGGGGCCGGGTATCGTGTTCCCGCAGCCGAGGCCGTTGCATTCGGAGCATGCCTTGCAATTAGGGGCAATGTTCTTTCACGCCTGCTCCAGCACTTCCTTGTATGTCATTTTGCTCTCTCCTTTTTTGTCTATGCCGCCGTTATACAACAGCTATCGCCAAAAAGAAGCAAAAACATACCGACATCGAAAATCGATGCCGGTACGCTTTTAGGGGATCACTGCCGACGCATACACCCGACGGCGTTTGAGGGGCGGAAGTGCCCCTCGGTTTGGGGAGGGTGGATCTGAGAAAATTACATCTGATCTGAAAGGAGAAATGTATACAGATAATTACGGTCTTACGGTCTCGCCGTCGCCGTTTGCACCGTCGATAACAGTCTTGGTGCCGAAGATGTGGGATGCCCACGGGGAGATGTAGTACAAGATGAGGTATGCGACCTCTTCGGGAGTCGCGGCGCGCTTATCGTAGGTGCCGGAAACGAGAGCTGCGTAGCGCTCCTCGGGGCTCATCGCGTCGCCAAGTGCGTTTTGGCCGATGCGAGTGAGCATGCCGGTGTCGACACCGTCGGGGTTAACGCTGTTGACATTGACGCCCTGGGGGCCGAGCTCACGGGCAGCGGACTTCATAAGTCCCTGGACTGCGTGCTTGGATGCGCAGTAGATGGCCATGCCGGGGCTGCCGACAACGCCGCCGACAGAGGGGTAAAAGCCCCAGCACTCAAGGTCGATATCAGCGGAAAAAAGATGGTCGATACGGGTCTTGTTCAAATCGTTAGCCATGTTTTATCTCCTTTCTCACTTCTTGGTGCGAACGGCGTAAACATCGTAGCGCACGACAACGGGGTCGGTGAATTTTGCAACGCCGAAGCCGATGCAGAAGGTGTGATTGAGCCACTCGTAGCGGGGATCGTCGGTCTCGAGCTGATAATGTATCGCATTGCGCACCTGCTCAGGGAAGATAAACTTCTTATATTTAAGAACATCCTCGTAGCCGCCGATGTCGTTTCTGCCCTGATAGGGCATGTAAATCTTTGCACCGTCATCGGTCTCGATGGTCGCGCGGACATTGACATTCTGCGTGCCGTTAGGTGTGCCGTGGCACCAGTCGCCGCCGAAGGGCTTGAGCTTGCCGTTTATCTTGTCGCCCTTTACCCAGCCGCCTACGATGTAGCCTGTAAGGCGGAAGCCGCCGAAGATCGAGGGGTCGTAGACTTCAAAATTGGGGTCGCAGTCTGCTGCGTAGGAGAAAAGGTACTCCAATTCATAAGGGATGAGATCTCTCATAACGATTTCTGCTCCTTTCTTTTGATTTGTCCATGCCGGAAACCGGCATGGACAACAGTTTCATATTCAGCGATCGATGCTCATTGCCGCAAAGAAGCCGCTGCGTACCGCAGTTCCAATTTTGCCCATCTTCACGCTGTCGCCCATGGCGATGGTCTTGGTGTAGTACTTTGCCTTGAGTGCGTCAACAAGCTCTGTTCTGGGCTTCATGCCGAGAGCGTTGATGACGGTGTCTGCGGGGAGATACTCGGTGCTGCCGTCTTCCTTCTCGACGGTGACGCCGTTTTCGTCGACGCTGAGCACCTTGGTCTTGGTCATCAGGCGAACGCCGAGCTTGGTCATCTTTGCGCAGATGCAGTCGCGGTTGATGAACATTGCGTCCTTTGCCATGATGTCTGCCATCTCAACGATGGTGACGTTCTTGCCGTAGTCGAGCGCCAGCTCATAGCCGCCGTCGCAGCCGGACTCGCCGCCGCCGCAGATGACGATGTTGTCGCCCTTGACAAGGCCGTGATCCTTATGTACCTCGTACATATTGAAAACGTTCTTGCCGTCAAGGCCAGGGATCGGCGGGCACACGGGAACGGTGCCGGTGCTGACAAAGATCCAGTCGGCAGCCTCGAGGACGTGGTCGTCGGCCTTGATCTCGGTGTTCAGGTGGATCTCGACGCCGAGCTTATCCATCTGTACTGCATAGTACTCGAACAGGGCGCGGATGTAGTTTTTAAACGAAGATGTCGCAATGACACGGGCGGTGCCGCCAAGGTGGCCGTCCTTTTCGTACATGGTGACCTTGTGACCCTTGAGTGCGGCAACACGGGCAGCTTCAAGGCCGGAGGGGCCTGCACCGATGATAACGATGTTCTTGGGGTCGTTGGTCTTTTCGATCTTGAACGCTCTCTCCTCGCCTACCTGGGTGTTGACAGAGCAGGAGATCTTGGTACGGCGGTTCCAGATACGGCCGATGCAGTCCTCGTTGCAGCGCAGGCAGGGACGTACATCCTCGCGGTGGCCTGCAAGCAGCTTGTTGGGGATATCGGGGTCGGCGATGAGCGCACGGCCGAGGATGGCAAAGTCTGCCTTGCCGGAGGTTATAAGATCAAGTGCGGTGTCGGGGTCATGAGTGCCGCCATTAAGGATGGGCTTGGAGATGTTCTCTCTTGCAAAGTCACAGACATAGCTCATGCAGGCAGGACCCTGGTAAGAGGGCGGGAAGATGTAGTCAAGGCGCTCGTAGGAGCCTGCATCAACGTCAAATGCGTCGATGCTGCACTTCTGAAGCCACTCGACGAGTTCCTTGGACTCTTCGAAGGTACGGCCGCCTTCCCAGCCGTGGTCAAGAGCGATGCGGAACAGGATAGGCATGTCCGGACCGACTACGGAGCGGACGGCCTCGACCATCTCACGGGCAAAGCGGGTGCGGTTCTCGGCAGAGCCGCCGTACTCATCGGTGCGGTGGTTGAACACCTTGGACATGAACTGGTCGATGAGGTAGCCTGCGTGGGCGTGGATCTCGATAGCGTCAAAGCCTGCGTCGCGGGCAACGCCTGCTGCGTACTTAAACGTCTCCTGAAGATCCTTGATCTCCTGCTTTGTCATCTCACGGGTGAGGACATCGGGCTTGAAGAAGGTGGGCTGCTCGCAGGAGGAGATGAGCTTGTCGCCAAACTCGTTGGGGTAGCCGTTGCGGCCGGTGCCCGGGGTCATCTGGAGGCAGATCTTTGCGCCCCAGCGGTGGACTCTCTCGACAAGGTCGGTGTAGGCGGGGATGGGGATGTCGCTATCAAGAGTGCCCTCGTGGGAGCCCTGTGCGATCTTCTCGGTGAGCGGAGTGCAGCCGGTGATGATCATGCCGACGCCGCCTCTTGCGCGCTCTTCAAAGTAATCGATCTCCCAGTCGGACTTTGCTCCGTAAGGGAGGGATGCGTTGTGGCCCATAGGAGAAAGCACGAGGCGGTTCTTGATCTCCATTTTGCCTATCTTAAACGGGGTAAAAAGAGGGCTGTAATCTTTCTTTTCCATTTTGATTTGCTCCTTTGCTTGTTTTTGCTTGTTTGCTAAATATCGTCGTCCCGTCCGTCGGCTCGAATGAGCCGACAGCCGGTGGTGTGTGTTTATGCGTTTGCGCTTGCTTTCTCGCCTGATTCGATGGCCTTCTTCTCGTCAACGACCTTCTTGATGGGCTTGCAGCCGACGAAGATCATGATAGCGAGGACGATGCCGAGGAAGCCGAAGAGCTTGAACATGCCGCTGTAAGAGCCGGTGATGTCATATGCAGCGTTCAGTACGGGCATACCGAAGGCAACACCGCAGTTCATAACGGCGATCATGATGCCCATGAGCTGACCCTGTGCGCGGTTGCCGAAGATCTGCAGGGTGTAAACGGGGAGGGTTGCTTTGAGGATGCAGAACGAGCCGCCGAGAAGGACGGTGCCGAAATACATCATGCCGATGGCAGGTGCGGTAGCATAGATGAACACCGATGCGATAGCCATGATCGAGTACGCGACCATGCAGGTACGGATGCCAAGCTTGTCGGCGAGGATGCCGAACGGCAGCTGCAGCACAATGTTTGCTGCGTACATGACAGACAGCATCACGCCGCCGTCATAGCCGAGGTCGGAGGAGAAAATTGCGATGTTGCATATTGCGCCGTAGATGATGAGGCCGAACAGGCCGATGCCTATAGTTCCGCACCAGAACTGCACGGTCTTGTATGCTTCCTTGGCGGTTACGCCGTAGGGGATGATCGCGCCGCTTTCGTCAGCGATCTTGACCTTGTCGTTCCACATGGGCTTTACGCCGTACTCCTCAGGGCTGTCCTTGAGGAACACAATGAGGATGATAGCGGTGAAAACAACGATAGCGCAGTTGATGTAGAGGGAGGTGGTCCAGCCGATGGTGTTGATCCAGTTGGAGACTATCGGGCTGAAGATAACGCCTGCAAGGCCGGAGCCGATAGCGGTCGCGGAAAGCAGGGTTCCGGTGGAGTGGGCAAACCACTTGCTGAAGATGATCGAGCAGGATGCGCCCGAGCAGAAGCAAAGGGAGATGCCCTGAAGGATAGCTGCGAGGTAGAACATCCAGATGGCGGTGCCCTTTGCGTACAGAATAACGCCGGCGATCATCAGGATCGAGCAGAACGAGATCATCTTCTTGAGGCCGAACTTATCAACGAGCTTGCCGAAGAAGATACTTACGATGGCGTTTGCGCCGCCGTTAAGTGTGATGGTCAGAGCATATGCTGTGCGGGACACCTCGGGATGCGCATTGAGGATGGGCTCCATGTACAGGGTAACGGTGCTCAGCGTGATGCCGGCATATACAAACTGCATGAGTACAAGCAGTATCAATACGACCCATGCGTATTTGCTGCTTTTTACGAGTCCGCTTTTTTGCATTGTTTCAATCTCCTTTATACATTTTTTATCCGGTTGAAATTGACGCTTGCAAGTGCCGCAGCGTTAAGGTTCCTCTGCCGTTCCCGTCGAAACAGCTCCACTGTGCTGCCTTTGTTAAGACTTTAGCATCTTTTTTTGCTTCTGTTCAACTGCATTTCACCAAAAAAGTGTCAATTGTGATTTATCATTTGCACAAAGAAAAATCAGGAAATATCTGATGGAAATAAAAGCAGCACCGTCGCTTTTTTACAAGCTTTGGTGCTGCTTTGACAGGAAATTCTTATATTTGGTTATAATCTGTTAAATTGGTGACAACATCTTGTTGCGGTTTGGCATTAAGAACTCGCTAATTTTTGATTATATCACATAGTTTGTCTAAATGCACTGTTAATTTTGTAAAACTTTTAACGCTGTGTTTTGCAATCATACAAATTGTGTGCAGCTTACTTGAAAAATCGATAATAATTTGCTAATCTTTTATCAGCCGATGCAGCAAAGCTCCCTTGATAAACCGTTAAACGGAGGCGTTTTTTATATGGCAAACAGGTACATCGACAAGAATGCCGGCGACGATGTCTACAAATATATAATGGAGCTCGTTCCGCAGACAGATGACTTGAATATTTTTCTTCAGAAGATCTATATGCGCTACAACATGCCGGTCATTGTGACCGACATTGCTTTTCATCTGATTGCATACGGCGGCCCCTACCCCTGCCCCGACCCGCTCTGGCAAGCGCTCATCACCACAGGTGCTGCCGCTCCCGAAACCGTTATCGACTATTACTTTGGCGAGGGCTTTACCGACAAAATGTCTGCCGCAGGCGAGCCTATCGATGTCACCTGGGGCGTAAATATTGAGTATCCGCAGACGACATGCTCGGTGTATCTGGGCAACAGCATTGAAGGCTGCTGCTCGGTCATGTATCATGAGCGGGAAAAGCTGGATTTTGCACTCAAGCTCAACGGTGCAGTCAAGACCGCGGTTGAGATATACCTCGGCGGCAAGATGCGTCGCCAGCCCATGGGCTCTGCGCCCGACAGGCTGATCGCTGCCCGTGTGCTTCTTGAAAACACCGACGCGCCCATCCAGCTTCTGACGAGTACGGCGTTTTACAAAAATGTCGGCCTTAACCCGGGCTACATGGTCGTTGCAATGCATACCGACGAGATAAGTGTCGGCAGGCTGCAAAACATCGTCAGCAGCATCAAGATACTCCACCCGAACATGCTGTATGTCAACAAGTCCGACGACATGTACATGCTGTTTCAAAACATTAATGACGATGCGATGCGTGAAAAGATACTGTAGGAAATCAAAGCCGAGGCCTCGGCCAAGGCCGCGTTTATCTGCGGCGCTTCGGGCACCTTTGCCGATCTCGAGAAACGTGACGCTTACATCGAGCAGGCGCGGTTGGCGTTGGAACACGGCATCGAGCAGGGTGGCCGCAACTGCATCCATTCGTTTTTTGATTACTTCGCCGAGATAATTCTCCGTCACGGCTACGACAATATTTACCCCGAGAGTCTTGTCGTGCCGGAGCTTAAGCGGCTCATCGATTTTGACAAGGAAAACTCCTCGGACTACTACCAGTCGCTGTGCTGTTATATCTTTGAGCGCTGCGACATGACAAAGGCCGCGGCCAAGCTCTATGTCCACCGCAACTCACTCATGTACCGCATCAAAAAGTGCGAGGAGATTATGCAGGCAGACCTGTCTGACCGCGAGACCTACGAGCGCTTGTGGCTGTGCTGCACGATACGGGCGTTCCCCTCTCATTCAAATAAGCAGTAAAAAATCGGCAAGTCGTTTTTCGACTTGTCGATTTTAATTTTAAGCTCAGTCCTCGAATGTGTTCGTGCAGCTGACGGGCTGCTCCCACTGCGGCTGCTCTTCCTCTTCGGACGGCAACTTCTTGAGCTTGTAGCCTGCGCTTACGCCGATGAAGAGGCTCACAATGACCCATATATGGAACAGGTAGTCGACGAGCATGTCGGACTGGACACCGACATCGATGAGCATGAACAGCGTGTCAAGGATGAAAATGACCAGAGTAAATAACAGCCAGCCCGGCCTCAGCTTCTTGGAGAAGATGAACGGCAGGACATACAGGATTGCCAAAACAACGGCAACTGCAATAAAGCCGACAAAGACCGACTGATCCATGAAATTATACTCAGACGGGTCACCGCCGCCGTAATACTCAAGGGGATATTTGCCGCACAGAATCATGCCCAGCGTTGCAACGGTATAGGGAATGTAAGCCGAGAACAGAAAATATCGGTCACTGTTAGTTACGAGCAGTCGCGATTTGGCATTTAATTATATGATAAAGTTGCGTGAGGAAAAGCTCAGCGGGACGGGCAGTCCGTTGAGAAAGCGGAAAAAGAAGTAAGGAGGGTCAGCGCTACTGGATGGATAAGTCATCGGAAAGTCTACTGAGAGAACTATATGCAAGGTTTAACACGGAGCCGGAATACTCAATTTCTGCACCAGAGTATCAAAAAGAGCAGATTGATGCACTTGTCAACGATAAACTTATCGAGCGAATCGATGCTAGTTCTTTGACTGGATGGGAATACATTATTAGACCAACATACGCTGGGAAGGTTTATTTTCAGAATAAAAAACAAGAGATCGCAAAATACCGCCGACATCTTGCTTTTGAATGGGGCAAATTCCTTGTTCCTGTGCTAATCTCTATTGCAGCACTGATAGTAGCTATCATAAAATGAAGAAAGACCACATCCAAGGACTTTACTCCAAAGATGTGGTCTTTCTGTTGGCACCGCTTGAAGACGCCACTAAAACCAGTTAATTTGAACTGTCATTAAGTGAGTGCCTCCAATAAGCTGCCTCTCTCAAGCAAAGGATAGATCAAATTAGAGTTTGCGGCACTCGAGGTAATAGCGCTTGTCCGCACCGAGGCCGATGGAAAAGCTCTTTTTCGGGAACGGGCCGGAGCGCAGCACCGACGTGAAGAGCTCCGCCTTGTCCATGCGCGGCATGAGGATGCCGCAGCAGCCATCACCGGCCGCGAGGTCGAGCGCTTCGTCGTCGCCGTGGATGTAATCGATCGTACCGCCGTTTTCCGCGAGATAGGCCGCGCAGAACACATCCATCGCGGCGATGGCTTCGCCGAGCGACGCACCCTTGGCGAGAATGTCACGGCGCTGATTCCCGGCGATCAGGGAGATCGCATAGCCGCTGCCGTCCACGGATGCCAGCGCCGTTCCCGCTGCCTGCATCCATTTGGACGCATCGGTCCCGAAAAGCACGCGGTGGATGGGCTCAAACGTCACAGCAGGGCTGTGCAGGTTCACGAGCTCGACGAGCGCATAGCGCGCGGGATCGACCGCCGCCTGCTCGGGCGTGAGCGACTGTTTCTTTTCCAGCCAGCACAGACGGGCCGCCGCCAGACTGTGGTTGCCGTCCGCGATGGCAAAGCGCATGGGGTGCGCGCTGTCCATGCCGACGCCAGTCGCGCACAGGCGCGCGGCAAGCGCATCCGCCTTCGCGCCCGCAATGCGCAGGCCGCGAACGTGACCGCCGCCGGACATGAGGTCAAAATCATACAGCGTTTCGCCGGCCGCCGCCTGCGCTTCCCGGCGGATCGTATCCTCCGGATCGCTGTAAAACACCATGATGTGCGGCATCTCCAGCGCTGCCGCCGCGCGGATGCGCACACGCGCAGGCAGGCGCGAGGCGACCGTGCCCTCCGTCGCGCGGATCGGCGTGATGGAGTCCGGCGCGTAATCATACGCCTCCAGATCGAGCGCACCGACAATGCCGCAGCGCACGGCGCCGCCCGGCAGCGTGCGCTGCACGAGCACAAGGCTGTGCGGCATGGTGCGGAACACGCCGTCATCGAGGTAGCGGCGCATGGTCTGCTGGATCTCGCGCGTCGCCGCAGCCTCATCGCACTTGCCGAGGTAAAACTCCGGCAGCATCAGCCGCAGCGTGGACGGAGCGTCGCAGACGGTGTCCTGCACTGCCTGCCAATAGCCGGCATCCGCCGTGAACTGGTCACAGGCAATGACGCTCCAGCGCCGCATATCCGCATGCGCCGGCAATAGAATATCCGTTGGGGTAAAAAACAGGTTCGGGTTCATTCCTGGCTCCACTTTTCCGCTCTGCCGACGGCGCGCAGCCAGTTATCGTGATACTGCTTTGCCTGCTCAGCATCCATTTCGGGCTTGAAAATACGGTCAGACTGGCGCAGGAGCGCAATATCGTCCACGCTTTCCCAGACGCCGCTGGCAATACCGGCGAGGAACGCCGCGCCGAACGCCGTCGTCTCGACCAGCTTCGGCCGGTCGATCGGCACGCGCAGCATATCCGCCTGAAACTGCATCAAAAACGAACTGACGGACGCGCCGCCGTCCACACGCAGGACGGAGATCGGGCTCTCGGCATCGACCTGCATGGCATCGAGCAGGTCCTTGACCTGATACGCGATGCCCTCAAGCGTGGCGCGGGCGATGTGTGCCTTGTTGCTGCCGCGCGTGAGGCCGACGATCGCGCCGCGGGCGTACATATCCCAGCGCGGCGCGCCGAGACCGGTGAACGCGGACACAAGATACACGCCGCCGTTGTCCGGCACGCTCTCGGCCAGGATATCGCACTCATGCGCCGTGCCGATCAGGCCGAGCTCGTCGCGCAGCCACTGGATGGAGCTGCCGGCATTGAACACGCTGCCCTCGAGCGCATAGGTCGTCTTACCGTTGACCGACCACGCAACGCTCGTGACCAGACCGCTGACGCTGCGCACGGATTTGCTGCCGGTGTTCATGAGCGTGAAGCAGCCGGTGCCGTATGTATTTTTCGCCTGGCCCGGCACGATGCACGCCTGCCCCAGCAGGGCGGCCGCCTGATCACCGGCGCTGCCGCAGACCGGAATGCCCTCGAGCGTCTCCAGTCCCGGCAGACCTGCCGTCACCTGTCCGTACACCATGGACGACGGCACCGGCGTCGGCAGCATGCTCATCGGAACGCCGAGACGCGCGCAGAGCTCCTCGTCCCAGCAGAGATTATCAATGTCAAACAGCATCGTGCGCGAGCAGTTGGAGTAATCCGACACATGGGCGCGGCCGCCGGTCAGATTCCAGATGAGCCACGAGTCCACATTGCCGAACAGCAGCTCGCCGCGCTCGGCGCGCTCGCGCGCACCCGGAACGTTATCGAGGATCCACTTGATCTTCGTGCCGGAAAAATAGGCGTCGATGAGCAGGCCGGTCTTCTCCTTCACATACGGGCCAAGACCGTCGGCCGTGAGCTGATCGCAGATGGGCGCCGTGCGGCGGCACTGCCAGACGATCGCGTTATAGACGGGCTTGCCCGTGTTCTTGTCCCAGACGATCGTCGTCTCGCGCTGGTTCGTGATGCCGATGCCGGCAATGTCCGTCGGCGACAGGCCGCTCTTTTCAAACGCCTCGCTCATGGCAAGCATCTGGCTCTCAAGGATGACCATCGGGTCATGCTCTACCCAGCCCGGCTTCGGGTAGATCTGCGTAAAAGGATACTGCGCCAGAGACACAATGTTGCCCTTACTGTCGAAGATAATGGAGCGGGAACTGGTTGTACCCTGGTCAAGTGCAATGATGTAGCCGTTCATAATTAACATTAACCTCCATAGACTTGACGGAATCCGTCAATTGGAATACAATTCAGGTAGCATTTAGTATATCACAACTGGAGGAGTATTGCTATGCCATCTTTTCATGATTTCAGGTTTTTATCCACTGACGGGAAACACAAGGTATTTGCAAGAGAATGCACCCCCGACGGCGAAGTCCGCGCCGTTTTGCAGATCGCGCACGGCGTCGCCGAGCATATCTATCGTTACGCCCCATTCATGGAGTTTCTGGCCAATCACGGCTTTGTCGTCGTCGCAAACGACCACCTCGGCCACGGCAAGACCGCCGAAAACGAGCAGGAGCTGTGCTTCTTCGCGGAAAAGGACGGCTGGAACGATGTCGTGAGCGACATGGATCAGCTCCATAAGCTGACCGCCGCCAAGTATCCCGACGTCCCCTACTTCCTGTTCGGCCACAGCATGGGCAGCTTCCTGACCCGCACCTATATCATTGACCATCCGGAGGGGCTCAAGGGCGTCATCATCAGCGGCACCGGCCAGAACCCGGCCGCCGTCGTCGCCGCCGGCAAGCTCATGGCCAAGCTCGAGATGATCGACAACGGCCCCATGTATCACAGCCCCACGCTCGACAAGCTTGCCTTCGGCAGCTATAACAAGAAATATGACCACGTGCGCACAAAGCTCGACTGGCTCACCCGTGACGAGGCGGTCGTGGACGCCTACATTGCCGACCCGCTCTGCGGCGCGATGGCGACCGCCGGCATGTTCCATGATATGATGGGCGGCCTGCAGTATATCTGGAAGACGGAAAATCTCAACAAGATGAACAAGGCCACCCCGGTCTACTTCATGGCCGGTGACGGCGACCCCGTCGGCAACTACGGCGAGGCGGTCAAGAAGGTCTACAACCGCTTCCTGAAGGTCGGCTGCAAGGACGTGAAGCTCAAACTCTACAAGGACGGCCGCCATGAGATGCTCAACGAGCTCAACAAGGACGAGGTCTATGCGGATATCCTCGACTGGCTCAACAGTAAGATTTGATTTCATTTGTTGATAAAACGCGCGCAGAATACCTCTGCGCGCGTTTCATTTTTATATTGTGTCCAGCGAGCAAACAACAAAAAGGCGAAGTGTTGCCCACTTCGCCTTTTGTTTCACAGAATGTCCAGTTCCCGGAGCTGGGCGAGGAATGCGTCCACGTCCTTCCGGAGCACATCGCGCTCGGCGTCAAACGTCTCATAGAGCCGATCCACGATCGCTTCCTCGTTTTCGGCGTCCGGAAGTGCGTCCCAGATGGCAGCACCGGTCTCGTTTACGGTCAGCAGACCCTTGAGTTTGGTCGTTGCCTCCCCGACCGGGACCAGGATCACATCACCGGCGATCTCTCTTTTTACAAGCTGCAATTTAAGCTTCATGGGTATTCATCCTTTCATACTCGGCCTGCGTCAGCTCGGCAGTCGCCTTCGTCATGCCGCACACATACTCCGGCTTCCCGTCAAACGCCCCCGTCTCGGTGACGCACATCGCGGCGCACGCATGGCACATGTGCTGATACCCGCACTGCGCGCACGCAGACGGCAGGCGTATCTGTGCCGTCGCCGCTTTAGTCTCTTCCCAGGCGCGCGCAAAGCCACGCTCTCTGACCGAGACCACCGGCTGCAGCATCATGCCGCACGGCGTCATGTCTCCGCGCCAGTTGATCCAGAATGAGCTGCGGCCCGCGCGGCAGGCCATCTTTTCGCCCGGCGTGCCCTCGCACACATCGCTGTCCGGCGCGCCGATACCGGCCTTCATGGCCTCCGCCCGCTGCCGGAACTCCTCGTCCGTAAAGCGCAGCCTGTCCCAATGGACACTGCAGGCGGCGGCTTCCCGGCAGGTGAAGCGGTCATTGCGGCCGGTCAGCGCTTCATCCCGCCGCACCGGCGGGAACATATACGACGCCATCTGCACCGGCGTGCCGAGCTCGGTCGCCGCAGCATAAATACCGTCCAGATCATCGACGTTATACGGCGTCATGGAGACGTTTAGTTTCACGTCCATGCCGAGCGCCTTCAGCGCACGGATATTCGCCATGACACGCTCAAACATCGGGCGGCCGCACAGGCGCTCATAAGTCTCGTTGCTGCTGCCGTAGAGCGTAATATTAAACCGCGCCGGCGGCTCATGGCGGAAAAAGTCCAGCCAATCTGCGTCCATGAGCGATGCATTGCTGTTGATCGACACCATGAGGCCCATTTTCTTGAGCTCGGTGAGCAGGTATCGAAAATCCGCGCGCACGAGCGGTTCCCCACCCGTCAGCAGCAGAAACAGCATTCCCTGACTGCGCGCCTGCTCCGCGATGGCAAGCCACTCGTCGGCAGTAAGCTCCGTGCCGCGTCGCTGCTCCTCCTCGGGAGTGAGATGGACATAGCACATCCGGCAGTTGAAATTACAGCGCGGGGTCAGCTCAAAATTCCCGGCAAGCGGTATGCCCTTTGCGCAGGCACGCGCATGCAGGTACGTCGACAGCCGCGGCTCTGTGCTCCTGTATTCCATGTCATTTCCCTCCCAATCGTTCCTGCAGTGCGCGAACCGCTGATGCATCCGCCCGGCATTCAAAATGCAGCACCGGCACGTCGGAGACGAGCCGCGCCACGCACTCCGTCATTTTCGTCGCCGAAAACGCGTCCCAATCATAGTACGCACACTGGCTGAGTACGCCCGCAAACGCCGCCTGCGGGCTCGGGGTGGAAACGTGGTTCCCGTCGCTCTGGCCGAGCAGCACGATCGCCCGAATGGGCGCTGTGACGTTCCTGCAGATGCCCGATGTGCCCGAATAGAAAATGCCGTTTGCGGTTTTCCTGCCAATGTCCAGAAGTGCGCGATCCCCGTTGATGATCTGCGCCCCTGCGGATCGTTCCCAGAGCGCGGCCTGCGTGCTCTTGCCGATGCCGCTCGGGCCGGAAAACAGGATCGCTTCCCCCGCTGGCGTCACGATATACGCACTGTGCAGCACCAGCATTCCGGTGTCCGCGAAGATATCGAACAAACCGGCCGCCTCCAGCACGGCGCGCACCGACGCCCCTGTGCGATAGCGCTCGGCGAAGGTCACCTCCGTGTGCGCACCCCGCGTCACGGCATAGGTGAACTGCGGCGACGCGCCCGGCGCACTGTACAGCTCCAGCAGATGGCGCTCCGCGCCAACCTGCCACCGATAGACAGGGCCGCTCCATGCGGCCTCCGCCGGCAGCTGCGGCATATCGTCGCTGAAAGTCAGCCGTATCGTATGATCAGCCGCGCCGCCGGAAATGCGAAACGGCTCGCACATCTTCGAGCGCTCAATGGGCGCGTCCGCCTCGATCGCAAACGTCACACCGCCGAAGCGGTAACACTCACGCTGCATAGGTCACAAAGAGCAGCTTGCTCGTGCCCTGCACAAAGTGGCTGGTGTAGCAACTCTGGCTCTCGCCCGCCGCGAGATTTTTGACGCCCGCGCGGTACGTGATGCCGCCGAGCAGCATGTCGCCGCTGGCGTTTTTGTAGTAGACGTAGACCTGCGCAACATCGCTGCCGGAGTTGTTGGTCACAGTGATGCTGCTATCGCTCGTGGTGACCGTAAAGAGGTCGTCATGCATGGACAGCGGCTCGGTGAACGGCGCGTAGGTCGTCACGGTTGCCGTCAGCTCCTGCGGCTTTTCGGGCATCGCCTGGGCGCTGAGTTCGAGCGCCTGCAGCGTCTGACCGGCCGGGAGCGTGCTGATATCGAACTCGTAGCGCTCATCGCCGCGCGCGAGGGTGATGTGTGCGTACTGCACGTCGCTGCTGCCGGTGTTTTTCACGCGGATGCAGAAGACGTCGGAGACGGTCTTGTCAGAGCCATCCTCGACAAACTGGCCAGCGTAGCGCCCGGTACTGACGATCTGGAGATCGTTGCCGATATCGGTGCCGTCGAGCTTGGATTTTTCCGCCGCGAGGCCGTATTCGTCGGGCTGGGCGGCTTTTTTGCCGCAGCCCGCGCACGCGAACAGCAGCACTGCCGCCAGTGTGAGCAGCAGCGCGCGCGCGCCGGTTTTCATGAGATGCATAGTGGTCGCTCCTTTGCTGCACGCCGCATGAGGCGCGGCGTCCGGGATTCTGAAAAATGCCCTGCCCGATCGGGCAGGGCATTTCGTTGCGTGTGAAATTGCGTCAGGAGGTGAAAACGTTATTGTTCGCTTGCGGAGAGCCGTAGCAAATCTGATCATTTGAACCGGGCGGAGTGTAATTGGGGCCACAAGAAGCGGGGTCCGAAAAATACGTAACACCTAAGTCATTATCCGTAACTGCGCAAACGTTTTGCACAGCATTGGAAATCAGTTTGCATCCCGTAGCAATATTAGCACTCAACTCGAAGCTCTCGAAATATACTTCGGGTCTGACATAGGTTTTCTTCATGATTTCGATCACTCCTCTCTCAGTGCTTCCATTTGTCAAAGATGCCGTTCCACCAGTCGCGGATGGACGGGCGCACCGTCAGCGGCGCGGTGATCGGATCGCTCGCAACGCCCTCGGCGTTGAGGGCACAGACGGTGTAGTTCGCCGTCGCCGCATTCGTCACACGGTAGGTGAACACATGATAGGTTTCCTTAGGCCCCCAGAAGCTGCGCTCGGTCTTGGTGGTATAAGCGGTAATCTTTTCGCCGTTGACCGTGATGGACTCGACGTCTGCGGACGCCTTGACCGTCAGCGTCGCCGTGCCGCCCTTGCGGACGCTGCGGCTCCACTTGGCCGTGAAGTGCTCAGGCTCGAAGGTCTCCGGCTCGCCGTAGAGCATGCTCGTCAGCATCACGGGTGCCTGCGCAAGTACATCGCTGTCAACAATGGGTTTGGCACTGTTTGTCGCGGTCGGCGCATTCTTATAGGTCACTTTCAGCGTCGTCAGGGACAGTAGATTATCACCCGTGTTGGTGATGACAATCGTCTGGCCAGCCTGCACATTCTTCAGCTTATAGTACATATCCGACGCTGTATTCAGTTCCTGCGTCTGCACACCATTGCCATCGACCTGAATCTGCATCGTGGCATTGCCTTTGGGCGCCTTAGCGCCGATCTGGATGCTGTCGACATTGTCCATGTCGCTGATCTTGAAAGCAATGGCCTGTTTCGTCAACAGATAAACCTCGTTGTTCGGGCCGTATTTGGTGTAATCCGCGAGCTTACCATTACCAACACCATCCATAAAGACCAAGCCATCCTGAGACTCAATGTTCGCTTTAAGGTCGCTGGCGTTCAGCAGCATGTTGCGAATCTCGGTAAACTGGGCATAGCCCTCGCCGTCCTTGACATACTGACTGTTCAGCTTATCGCCCGCGGGATTATAGATGCGGACACCATCAAGGTAGAAGTCATAGTTGTTGTTAGCTCCGTCGGCCTGATAGTAGGGATCACGGCTTCTGGAGTATTTCGGCGTAACGGTAACCGTATACGTGCCATAGGGTAGCTCTGTGTAGTGGATGACCGGAATCTGGTAAAGGGCATTATCGCCCTTATCTACAGGCGTCCAAATGTAGTTCGGCTCGTAGGTCTTATCACCACTATTCGTCGGTGTGCCGCCGATAGTTTTACCTGTGGGCAGAGCGTCCTTCACTACTGCCTTATTGTGCCACGTTCCGTCGCTACCCTTCGTCCAAGTATACTCGATAACACCTTGCTCCTGTCTCGTGTAACCGTAGAAGGTATCCACGATCCAGCGCTTCGTAACCGCTTGGTTGTTTTCAGTCGTGCCGTTCACGTCCACGAGAATCGTACCCGTGTCTTTGCTGGTCATGGAAACAAGGTCAAAGCCGGTGCCCTTGAAGGTGAAGGTCGCAGTCGGAGGATTGTTGTTGGTTTCGCTGCTGACCGTCGTCTTCCTTGCGCTACCGAGAGAGAACTTACTGGATGCTCCATAATGACTGTCATAACCATATGTTTTCTGAGCCGTCAACGCATCCAGATCCTGCACGGCGTTAGTTGTCGTAGCGCCCTCTTGCAGCCAATTGCCGCTAAACTTTACGAAGTTGTCCTCATAGTAGACGGTCGAGGCAGGGATAATCGTAACAATATAGGCAACGGTATTCGTCTGACCATCTTTTGTGCCTTTAACTTCAACTGTAAAGCTCTCCTGCTCGCTGAGCATGCCGTTCAGCGTGTAGGTAATCACCTTTCTGGTACTATCGTATTCAGGAGTACCATACTTAGCGCTGCGGAACGTCACACCCGTAATTTCCGCAGTGCTAAGATTCGGGCTCAGGTCGGTCAACTTAATCTCCAGCGGCAAACCGAAGTCAACAACATAGTTTACTTTGTTATTGAATGTGTAATACAGGTAAACATTCTTATCGTCTCTGCGTTCTACTTTCGTGCAGTTATTAGGAACATACCTATATTGAGCGCCGATGGCAGGCATAGTGGACAAAACCGAAGAAACATACTGCGGATTACCATATTTGTTAATAACCTTGCCATTGGTCAGAGATGTAACACCGTCAATCTCGGTTTCAGGCAATTTAATATTTTTATTAAATACAGTGCGTCCCGCTACAGCAATGTTATAGGAATAGAACTCGGTCGGATTCTTTTCGTCAGTAGCGTCCATATAATGCACCGTGAGGGAGTCCTCAGTCTGCTTTGCCCGGACATAGTAGGTGACGAGCAAGGATTTACCCTCATAAATCTTTGCCCTGTCGACGGTAGGCTCACCACCGTATACGCAGTCACCATAAAACGCGTCATTCGAAAAAGGCGTTATATCACTCGGCAAGTCTGCCTCAGACTTGACCCAAATTGCCTTCTCGTTCTCCGAATCATAAGTATATTTCTTTACACTGCCCCAATAGGTGGTTCTCGTATTTGGATTCGGAGTCAGCGTGATCATATAAAGCTCATAATCCGCTGTTTCCAAACCGGTAATCCCATATACAATGCGATATTTCCCTGTCTTATCGGTACCAGAATACGTGTTATTCTGGCCCATATCATATACAACGCTCTTGCCATTGTTAGGGAAAGTGCTGGGAGACATCTGGCCAGACTCATACTTAACTGCATAATCGAGAATCTGATTCTTAGTATCTTTAGTAGGCGTACCTGCCGGACCCCAGTCGACATTCAGTGTGGTGATCTCATCCGTTACCGTTGTCACCTGACGATACCAGATATTCACCTGGTTTTTGTCGGTATCATTTGCGCCAGCGCCGACATTGGAGATCGTCACCCAATCAGTACCGTCGGTAGAATACGCCCAGTTTTCATTCCAGTAGCGGATATACTGAAATTCTGTTCCATTCAGGGACTCGTTCGTCCAACCATCGGTAGATTGCCTATGTGACGCATCATGGTAAGCGTTCTTCCAAAATACTACATTGTAGGTGTTGCCGTCCCAGCTCTTAGCCGTACCCGTCTTGTCTTGATTAAGGATACTGCTGAGTTCAATGCCATTTTCGGTGGCAACGCCAGCAACGCTTGCTCGCAGTGTGTAAATACTGCGTCTGTTCCCATCCGTGTCAGAATACTGGAAATCGTTTTTACCGTTCGTCCATCCAGTCGGCACCACACCAGTGTTGGTGATCCACAGGTTGATTGGCAGCGTTACTTTGCTCAAAGCCGAATCACCTGCAGCAACCGTCAGCGTTATCTGAGCGGTCTTGGAGGAATCCGCGGTGCTGGTCGCGGTGATCGTCGCAGTGCCCGCGCCGACCGCCGTGGCGGTGACCGCCGTGCCGGTAATCGCAGTAGAGACAGCAGCCGCCTTCGCTGCATTGGCCGTCTGTGCGGCAGAGAGCGTCACGACGCTTTCATCACTGCTCGTCCACGTAGCCTCCGCGGTCGCCGTCAGCGTTGTTGTGCCGTTCACAGTCAGCGTAGCAGTGTCCGCTTCACTTCCGGAGCCAGAAGACGCCGTGACCGAGAAGGGGTTCTGCGTCTCTGTCGGCTTCTTGGTAAAGTAGGCAGAGTTGGCAGTCGCCATAGCCGCAATCAAGTCCTGCACATCCTTCAGAGGCACGTCCACACTGGGCGTATCACTCCATACACAGAACATCGCTCCTACGTTGCTGCTGCCGACGGGAATCTGTGTATACGTCGTGCTGGTGGGGTTCCAACCGGATTTGATATTCTGGAACTTCGTCACGTCAAAGTTTTTAAGGTTGCTCTCCACCACAGACTTGCCGTACTCATCTGCCTTGCTCGGTACAAAATACCACTTCTGGTTGGTATTAATGAGCTTATAGCCAGCATTTTTGATGACATCCGGCGTATTATATTCGCTGCCATTCCACTGATTGGACCAGTAGCAGACCTCGACCGTTTTGTAAAGGTTGCAATCAGTGCGGTGATTGTAGCAAACAAAGTCATTGAAACAGCGCGCAGTCATGCTCTCGGTTTCAATGACGTCCGCGCAGTCGTTCATATAATTGATGAGCTGGTTATAAGTAACTTTGGCCACACCGGACTCGATATAGGGATTTCGAATTCCCTGACCATACTCATCCGCACCAAAGTTAAAATGCGACGTCATATTGGCATTCTGCTTGAACCAGTCCACATACAGCTTCAACAACGCTTTGCCAAAAGTCACTGCATTAGCGTTGTTCAGATCCAAAGAACCATCGGAACCAGACAGCTTATACTGAGAAAACAAACTGCTACTCAGCAGTCCGTCCATATGGCCGGGCATATTCAGCAGGGGGACGATCTCCACGCCCTTATTCTCAGCATGGCTGATAATGGCTTTCATGTCATCCTCGGTAAGGGCATTACCATTGGGATCATCATAGAATTTTTTGTTGCCCTCCAAGACGGCAGCCTTGACGGCATAACTATCAAATAAAGTAGTACTGCCATTCTTGATAGTCATATCATCAAGCACAAAGCGCAGACCACCATTGCCGAACGCCAGCTCCAACTGGTTGAAGCCGTTTTCAGCCATGGAGTCAATGACTCCCTTAATATAGGAGACGCTGAAATACTTACGGCCGCAGTCCAAATGGACAATACGGTTATTCAGCGTGCTCGCCGTGCTGTCAGAACTCGTCGTATTCACCGTCGTGAATGCCGACACGGACAGCAGGCCCAGCAGCATGACGAGTACAAGAATCATGGAAAGCACTTTTTGATGCATTGGTCTTTTCCGTGCTTGGTTCTTCTTCTTGCCATTCCTTTCATTTTCTATTTTTCCCGTTTTTTTTGGCGCGATCAAGCGCCCAAAAGCAGCATGATATTACTCTGTGTTTATATTACCACAAAAAGCCGATTGGTCGCAATAGCCATTTCTGCTTTTTTTCCTATATTTTCGTACGATTTTTTGGCGAATCTGTGATGATCCCTGCGCCGAATGCACAAAAAAGCCTGCGGATTTCTGTGCCACGCGGTGACAAGACAGGTGCGGCACGCGGCCGGCACACCTGCGCCCGGAACACATCCGTGTCCGGCGGGGGCGCTTATGCCTTCATCTGGCGCTTGCGCGCGAGATTGACCATACCGTCTTGCATGTCGTTGAGGTTCATGAGCATCTTGCCGCTGCCGAACGCCGCGCACGAGAGCGCGTCGTCCACGACGGTCGTGCGGATGCCGGTGTCCTTTTCCACGAGCTGGTCGAAACCGTAGATCAGGCTGCCGCCGCCGGCCATGATGATGCCGTTTTGCGCCACATCGGCCACGAGCTCCGGCGGCGTGCGCTCAAGCACCATGTGGATGGTCTCGAGAATGTCGCGCGCGGGCTCGGCGATGGCCTCCACGAGCTCGACGGAGCTGATTTTCACGGATTTCGGCAGGCCAGTCGTCAGGCAGCGGCCCTTGACCTCCTGAATGCCCACCTCGGCGCGCGGGACGAGGCACGCGATGCCGATCTTGAGCTCCTCGGCCGTGCGCTTGCCGATGAGAATGTTGTGCTTGCGGCGCACGTAGCGCACGATTGCCTCGTCAAAGGCGTCGCCGGCGGTCTTGATGGACTCGCTCTCGACCACGCCGCCGAGCGAGACGACCGCGACCTCCGTCGTGCCGCCGCCGATGTCGATGACCAGATGGCCGTCCGGCTTGGAGATATCCGCGCCCGCGCCGGCCGCCGTGGCCACGGCCGACTCGACCAGATACACCTTGCGTGCGCCGGCCTCGATGACGGCGTCGATGACGTTGCGCTCCTCCACACCGGTCACGCTGCTCGGCACGGTGACGAGTACGCGCGGCTTGAAGAGGCTGAACGACGTCACGCGCGAGAGCAGCTCCTTGAGCATGAGCGCCGTCATGTCATAGTCCGAGATGACGCCCGCGCTGATCGGATGGATGGCCACGATGTTCGCCGGTGTGCGGCCGAGCATCTTCTGCGCGTCCTGACCGACCTTGAGCATGCGGCCGGTGTACTTGTCGACCGCCACGATGGACGGCTCGCGCAGCATGATGCCCTTGCCGCGCACGAACACGCGGATGTTGGTCGTGCCGAGGTCGATGGCAATGTCACGTTCAAAAATCATCATAAAGCAAAACTCCTGTATCATCCGCACAGCGGATGTTATAGTCAATCGTAGCCGTCTCGCGGCTGTTTTAGTCAGCGGAGCGCGCGACCGTGGCGCACACCACCTGCTCCGCGCCCGCCTTGCCGAGCACACGCGCACACTCCGAGAGCGTGGCGCCGGTCGTGACGATATCGTCGATGAGCAGGATGCGCTTTCCCGTCACGTCCGCGCTCCGCTTCATGCGGTAGGCGCCGGCGATGTTCGCGCGGCGTTTGGCAGCGTCGCCCGTGCCGGACTGCGGCTGCGTGTTGCGCTGCTTATGCAGCGTCGGCGTGAGCGGAAGGCCGAGCTCCTTCGCCGTCGTTTTCGCCAGCAGACGTGCCTGATCGTACCCGCGCTCGCGCAGTCTCCTGCGGCTCAGCGGCACCCACGTGACGAGGTCGTACTCTCCCGCCAGCTCCGCGCGCACCGTGCCGGCAACGAGGCGGCCGTAGACCTTGGCATACCCGGTCGCGCCGCCGAATTTGTAGCGCAGGAGCGACGCGCGCACATCGCCCTCATAAGTGAGCGGCGAGACGCACGCGCGGACGAACGAGAAGCGCTGCCGTCCGCCGTTTTGCGCAAACGGCAGGCCGGTCCTGCAGTGCGCGCAGAGGCCGTCGCCGCTCGTCTCGAGAAAATCATGGCAGAATGCGCACCGCGGCGGATAGAGCAGGTCGAGCAGGAATGTGACCACCTTCATATCGCACCGCACTCCCCGCAGAGCCGGGCGCGCAGGCCGCTGTAGCGGCGGGTCTGCGTCTGGTTGTCGATCATGTGATAGGCCGCGCCCTCGTCGCCGACGATGATGAGCAGGGACTTGGCGCGCGTGATGGCCGTGTAGAGTACGCTGCGCGTGAGCAACATAGGCCCGGCCCTGCCGATACAGAGCACAACGGCGCGGTACTCGCTGCCCTGCGATTTGTGCACCGTCATGACCCAGGCGTGCTCGAGCTCATTGAGCATCTCAAAGCCGTAGGTCGCGGTCTTTCCGTCGTAGCACACGGCGAGCGTCTCCGTCTGCGGGTCGATGGCCGTGATCTGACCGACGTCGCCGTTATAGACGCCCGTTCCGGCGGTCGTACCGTCCGGGTTTTTGAGCACGATGTCATAGTCATTGCGGATCTGCATGACGCGGTCGCCCTCGCGAAAGACGGTCTCGCCGAAGCGCCGCTCCTTCTTCTCGGGCGACGGCGGGTTAAGCGCCGCCTGCAGGCGCACATTCAGTGCCTCCATGCCGGTGTCATACTTGCGCGTCGGCGTGAGCACCTGAATGTCGGACGGCGGGATCTTCATATTGTTTGGCAGCCGCGTCCGGCACAGCTCGACGACTGTGTCGGCGGCCTTCTGCGCATCCGCACGCCGGAGGAAGAAGAAGTCCCCACTGTTTTGCGAAAGCGGCGGGTGTTCGCCGCGGTTGATCGCGTGCGCGTAGGAGACGATGCTGCTGCCGGCGGCCTGACGGAAGATCTCCGTCAGGCGCACGGTCGGCACGACGCCGCTGCGGATGATGTCCGAAAAGACGTTGCCCGGGCCGACGGACGGAAGCTGGTCGGCATCGCCCACGAGGATGAGCCGGCACTCAGGGCGCATGGCGCGCAGCAGCGCGCACATGAGCGAAATGTCCACCATGGAGCACTCGTCGAGGATGACGGCGTCGCACTCGAGCGGGTCGTCCTCGTCGCGCCGGAAAGTGATGTCCTGATGGTCGTCGCTCATGCCGGCCTCGAGCAGGCGGTGGATCGTCTGCGCGCTCCGGCCGGTCAGCTCGCTCATGCGCTTGGCGGCGCGCCCGGTCGGGGCGGCGAGCTGCGTGTCGAGCTTGAGCACATCAAACAGCGCGAGAATCGCGCGGATGGAGGTCGTCTTGCCTGTGCCGGGGCCGCCGGTGATGGCGATGACCTGATGCTGGCAGGCGAGGCGCAGCGTCTCCTTTTGCTGGTCGGCAAAGGTCAGGCCGAGCTGCGCTTCAATGCGCGCGGCGATCTGCTCTGTGTCCGGCATGCGGCGGTACTCCGTCTGCGTCATGGCAAGCAGGCGCTCGGCCGTGTAGGCCTCCGCCTCGTGCAGACGCGCGAGATAGCATCCGTCGCACCCGGCGACGCGCTCGCGCACCAGTTCGCCGCTCTGCACGAGCGTGTCCACGCTCTCGGCGACCAGCTCGTCCGGCACGCCGCTGAGCTGCGACGTCGCCGCCAACAGGTTGCGGTACGAGATGAAGCAATGGCCGCGCACGGCGTTATAGGCGAGCTCATACAGCGTCGCCGCGGCGACACGCTCTGCGCTCTGGTCGTCAAACCCGTGGCCGAGCGCCAGCGCGTCCGCCTCCTGAAACGTGGCGCCGATGGCGTCCGAAACGAGTATGTAAGGGTTGTCCTGCACGAGCTGGAGCGCATCATCCCCGTAATACTGGTACATCCGCAGGGCAATGACCGGGCGGATGTTTGCCGAGGCCAGAAACTCGATCAGGCGGCGCATCCCCGCCTGCCGGCGGAAATTTGCCGACATGGCCTTGGCCTTGGAGAGACTGATGCCTTTGATCGCGCAGAGCTTTTCCGGCTCGTATTCGAGCACGTTGAGCGTGTCGGCACCGAAGCGCGACACCATCAGTGACGCCGTCGCCGGGCCGATGCCGCGCACGGCGCGTCCGGCAAGGTAGGCATAGATCGCGTCCGCCGTCTCCGGCATGGTGCGCTCGGCAAACTCGGCCTTGAACTGCTGGCCGTGTGCCGGGTGCGTCATCCAGCTGCCGGTAACGATCATCGACTCACCCGGCACGGCGTACGGAATGCAGCCGACGACCATCGTCTGGCTGCCGTCGTCCACGTCAAGCTTGAGCACGGTGTAGCCGTTTTCCTCGTTCTGATAGATGACCGCCGCGACGGTGCCGCATAATTCTATTGGATTGGTGTTTGCATCCATTGGCAAATTTCCTCTGTATTGCACAGTTTCAGATCTTCGCGCCGGCGCGCCAGCCGCTCGGCCAGCGCGGCCGCCTCCTCCGTTAGGCCGCAGTCCACGAGCAGAATGTCCGCCATGAGCGTTCCGCTCTCGCGCAGCCACCGAATGCCGCGCAGAAGCTGCTCGAGCTCCGGCGCGTCCCCGCGCGCCTGCACGACGAGCGTGATACGCGTGTCCCTGCCGGAGCGTACCGGCGTGAGCAGCGCGCAGCCCAGCATCCACAGCAGCCAGGCAAAGCCCAGGATCAGCAGAACGCATAAGGTGATCTGAATGACCATGTTCACCGCCCCCTCTCCTTTCAGCGTATGAGAAAAGGGGCTTGGCCGTTAACCTTCGAGTTCTTTTTTCAGGAATTGACCGGTGTAGCTCTCGGCGCAGCACGCGCAATCTTCCGGTGTGCCGGTAAAGACGATGCTGCCGCCCGCGTCGCCGCCCTCCGGACCGAGATCGATGATATGATCGGCCACCTTGATGACGTGCAGGTTGTGCTCAATGACGAGCACCGTGTTGCCCGCGTCGGTCAGACGATTGAGAATATCGATCAGGCGCGCGACGTCCGCCACGTGCAGACCGGTCGTCGGCTCATCGAGCACGTAGATTGTCCGGCCGGTACTGCGCTTGGAGAGCTCCGTCGCGAGCTTGATGCGCTGCGCCTCGCCGCCGGAGAGCGTTGTAGACGGCTGACCGAGCCTGACATAGCCGAGGCCGACATCCATGAGCGTTTGCAGCCGGTCGCGGATCTTCGGCTGGTTCTGAAAAAATGCGAGCGCCTCTTCGACGGTCATGTCCAGCACCTCGGCAATATTCTTGCCCTTATAGTGCACCTCGAGCGTCTCGCGGTTGTAGCGCCTGCCCTTGCAGACCTCGCACGGGACGTAAACATCCGGCAGGAAGTTCATCTCGATCTTCAGCAGGCCATCGCCGGAGCAGGCCTCGCAGCGGCCGCCGCGAATGTTGAACGAGAAGCGCCCGGCGCTGTAGCCGCGCAGCTTCGCGTCCTGCGTGGAGGCGAAAAGGCTGCGGATATCGTCAAACAGGCCGGTATACGTCGCCGGATTGGAGCGCGGCGTGCGGCCGATGGGACTCTGGTCGATATTGATGATCTTGTCCAGATACTCCACACCGTCAATGCCGTCGCATTTCCCGGGACGGAGCTTCGCATGGTTGAGCTTGCCCGCAAGCGTTTTATACAGCACCTCGTTGACGAGCGAGGACTTGCCGCTGCCGGACACGCCGGTCACGCACGTCATGACGCCGAGCGGGATCTGCACGTCCACGTGCTTGAGGTTGTGCTCGGTCGCGCCGCGGATCACGAGCGCGTGACCGTTTCCGGTGCGGCGCTGCGCGGGCACGGGGATCTTCTTTTTGCCGGACAGATACTGCCCGGTGATGGAGCGCTCGCAGCGCGCGACCTCCTCCGGCGTACCGGCACAGACCACTTCCCCGCCGTGCACACCCGCACCCGGGCCGATGTCGATGAGATAATCTGCCGCACGCATGGTGTCCTCGTCGTGCTCGACGACGATGAGCGTGTTGCCGAGATCACGCAGCTCGCGCAGCGTGGCCAGCAGCTTTTCATTGTCGCGCTGGTGCAGACCGATGGACGGCTCATCCAGAATATACAGCACGCCCATGAGCGACGAGCCGATCTGCGTTGCGAGCCGGATGCGCTGGCTCTCGCCGCCGGACAGCGTGGCCGCCGAGCGCGCGAGCGTCAGGTACTGCAATCCGACGCTCTGCAGAAAATGCAGGCGCGAGCGCACCTCGCGCAAAATGCTCTCGGCGATCTGCGCATCCTTCTCGCTGAGCGCGAGCCGGTCGAGAAACGCCAGTTCCTCCGTGATCGGCAGTGCAGTGAACTCCGAGATATTCCGTCCGCCGACCGTGACGGCCAGTACCTCCGGCCGCAGCCGCGCGCCGTGACAGTCCGGGCAGGCCGTCTCCGCCATGCAGTCCTCAAGCGATGCCCGCATGGCATCGCTCTGCGTCTCCTGATAGCGGCGCTCAAGGTTGCAGACGATGCCCTCAAACGGGCGGCGCAGCACGCCGGCACCGCGGTTGGTATCATAATGCAGGGTGAGCTCTTCATCCCCCGTGCCGTAGAGCAAGATCTCGCGCACGTGCTCCGGCAGGTCAGCGATGGGCGTTGCAAGGTCAAAGTGATATTTTTCCGCCAGTGCGTCGTAATACATCCGACTGATGCTCTCATCTTTGACGCCGTTCCAGCCGCTCGCGGTGATGCCGCCGTCGAGGATGGACTTCGACGGGTCCGGAATGATGAGCGCCGGGTCGATGCGCATCCGCGTGCCAAGGCCGCCGCAGGTCGGGCACGCGCCGTAGGGGCTGTTGAACGAGAACATCCGCGGCGTGAGCTCCTCGATCGAGATGCCGCAGTCGTCGCAGGCGTAGTTCTGCGAGAAGAGGATCTCGCGCTTTTCCTCCGGGATGTCTGCCAGCACAAGACCGCCGGAGAGCGCCGACGCGATCTCGACGGCGTCGGTCAGGCGGCGGTTCTGGTCGGGGCGGATGACGACGCGGTCGACTACGATCTCGATATTGTGCTTGCGGTTTTTATCGAGCGTGATCGTCTCCGTAAGGTCATAGATGCTGCCGTCCACACGCACGCGCACATACCCGCCGCGGCGGGCATCGTCGAACACTTTCTGGTGCTCGCCCTTACGTGCACGGATGACCGGCGCCAAGATCTGCACGCGCGTCGCCTGCGGCAGCGCCGCGATCTGATCGACGATCTGGTCGACCGTCTGGCGGCGGATCTCCTTGCCGCACTTCGGGCAGTGCGGCACGCCGACACGCGCCCACAGCAGACGCAGATAGTCGTAGATCTCCGTGACCGTGCCGACGGTCGAGCGCGGATTTTTGCTGGTGGTCTTCTGGTCGATGGAAATGGCCGGGCTCATGCCCTCAATGGAATCGACATCCGGCTTGTCCATCTGGCCGAGAAACTGCCGTGCATACGACGAGAGGCTCTCCATATAGCGCCGCTGTCCCTCGGCAAAGATGGTGTCGAACGCAAGGCTCGACTTGCCGGAGCCGGAAAGGCCGGTCATGACGACCAGTGCATCGCGCGGAATTTCCACATCAATGTTCTTGAGATTGTTCTCCCGCGCGCCTTTGATTACAATATGATCCCGCATGGGTGCCTCCGTGGTTGCTTAGGATTCTATGGTCAGCTCCGCCGTGCCCGCACGCACGAGCGCGATGAGCGCCTGCGGCGCGACCTCGACCTGATAGCCGATCTTGCCGGCACTGACAAGGATGGTCTCCTGCGCGAGCGCCTGAGAAGCAAAGACCGTGCGCAGCTGCTTTTTCATGCCGACCGGCGAGCAGCCGCCGCGCACATAGCCCGTCAGGGGCGTGAGCTCGGACACGTGCAGCATGGCAATGGACTTCTCCCCCACGGCCTTCGCCGCTTTCTTGAGGTCGAGCTCGCACGCGACCGGAATGACGAACACGTACGGCGTCTTGCTCGCGCCGCGGGCAACCAGCGTCTTGAACACCTTTGCCGGGTCCATGCCCGTCATCTGTGCGACGGTCACGCCGTCCACCGCATCGTCGCCGTGCGGATATGTGTGCGGCGTGTAGGACACCTTCTTCTGGTCGAGCAGACGCATGACATTTGTTTTTTCAATGGATGATTTCGCCATGAGACATTCCTCCGCTGATAATAACACTTTATTATATCCGATTTCCCGCATAGTTTCAAGGGATTTGGCGCAAAAGCGTTGCCAACCGGCGCGGTTATGCTATAATACGCTCAGTATGAAACCGGAGGGATGACCGATGCCGGATAACACGATCCGCGGCCGCTTCGCACCCAGCCCGAGCGGGCGGCTGCATCTGGGCAATATGCTGACATTTCTGCTTGCATGGCTGGACGTGCGCGCACGCGGCGGGACGATGGTGTTCCGCCTTGAGGATCTCGACCCGGAGCGCAGCTGGGAGCACTATGCTGACCTGATGGCCGACGACCTCCTCTGGCTTGGGCTCGACTGGGACGAGGGCTGGTGCCCCGGCTCGCAGGACTGCCGTCAGGGCACGCGCACGGAGCGCTACACCGCCGCGCTGGACGCGCTGACCGCGCGCGGGATGGTATACGACTGCTATTGCAGCCGCGCAGAGCGTCTGGCCGCGAGCGCACCGCACCCCGGCGAGCCGCGCGAGGCCGGCTGCCCCTGTCGGACGCTGTCAGAGCAGGAGGTGCAAAAGCGCCTGCGCATGGGTCGCCGCGCGGCGAAAAAGCTTGCGGTCACGGACGCGGACATTGCCTTCGTTGACGCGCACTACGGTCTGCAGGCAGCCGAACTGCGGCACGGGCGCGACGATTTTCTCATCCGGCGCTCGGACGGCGTATTCGCCTACCAGCTCGCCGTAAGCGTGGACGATCTCGACATGGGCATCACGCGCGTTGTGCGCGCACGCGACCTACTCGACTCCACACCGCGGCAGATCTGGCTGATGGGAACGCTCGGCGGCAAGGCCCCGGAATACGCACACGCGCCGCTGCTCGTCGCGCCGGACGGGCGCAAGCTCTCCAAGCGCGAGGGCGACCTGAACATGGAGGCCCTGCGGCAGAAATACACACCCGAGCAGTTGACCGGAAAGCTCGCCAAGCTCGCGGGTCTGCGGCCAACGGACGCGCCGGTGACGGCAATCGAGCTGGCAGCGGACTTTTCCTGGGACAAGGTCCCGCGCGCGGACATTCCGATCCCGCCGGATTTTTAATATGAGACGCACGGTGGGCGCATCCAGACGGATGCGCCCATTTTCCATGCAGTTATTTTTTCAGCAGCCGGTCGCGCATGGTATTGTGCGCGGCGAGCTCGGCCGCATCGTCCAGCGGCTGGAGTTCCAGATTCGGATAGCGCTGCTGCAGCGCTGTCGTGAGCAAATGGTCACAAAACGCGGGGTTTTTCGGCAGGACCGGGCCGTGGCTGTATGTGCCGAAAACATTTTGATAGCGTACGCCCTCATAGCCGTCCTCCCCGTTGTTGCCGCCGCCGACGAGCACCTTGCCGAGCGGCGACACGCCGCTGCCAAGATAGGTCTTGCCGCTGTGGTTTTCAAAGCCGACGACCGTGCTGCCGCCGGACTCCGGCAGGCACTCAAAGAGGAAGTTGCCGATCATACGCTCCTTCGAGCCGACGGTGTAGTAGTCGATCGCGCCGATAAAGTCGCACTGCTTGCCGTCCCACGTGCGGTAGTAGCTGCCGAGCATCTGGTAGCCGCCGCAGATGGTCAGAAACGTCTTGCCGTCGGCAATGGCAGCCTTGATTTCGCTGCCCTTTCCGGCTTTCAGGTCGGACAGGAGCACCTCCTGCTCGAAATCCTGACCGCCACCGATGAAAAACAGGTCAAACTGCGTAAAATCCGCCTGCTCGCCGACCGTGACCTCCGTCACCTCGGCGCCGATGCCGCGCCACTCCAGACGGCGGCGCATGCAGAGAATGTTGCCCCGGTCGCCATAGAGGTTCAGAAGATCCGGGTACAGGTGGCAGATGCGCAGGGTCTTCTCGCTCATTCCCAGAACTCCTTTCCGCCGAGCCGCTTTTGCAGCCGGCCGCGCAGATCCAGCATGGACGTATACGTCGGCATGATGAACACCGGGTATTCCGATGCGCACATGGCGTCGATCAGCGGGTCATAATCGTAAAACACCTCGATGCGCGCCTCATCCACGCCCGCATATTTCAGGCGCAGGCGCAGCTCGTCGGCGCGCGTGCCGGACACGAACACGCGGCGAAGATGCTCACCCATGGCGGCGAGCCGCTCAAAGTCCGCGTCCCAGATCCACGAGATGTCCGTACCGTCGGCGTCCCGGTCGTTGAGGCAGACGACAAACGTCGCGTCCTCGTTCAGCCCGGCGAGATAGCGCATGGTCTGGTTGCAGCCGGCGGGGTTTTTCACGAGCATCATGCGCCCGGGCGTGCCGCGCAGGTCGAATTTCTCCATACGGCCAAAGCCGCAGCCGAACGCGCCGAGCGCGTGCACGATCGCCTCCGGTGTGAAGCCGAATGCGTACAGCGCAGCCGCCGACCCGACGGCATTGTAGATGTTATAAGCTGCCGGCAGGTTGATGTGCACGGCATACTCCTGTCCGCCGATGGCCATGGTGACATCGCTCGTATCCACGCCGAGGTTCTGAACCGCCGTGACGGCGACCTGCGGGGCTTCGCGGTGATAGCCGCACTTCGGGCAGCGGAACGCGCCGAGATGGCCGTACGTGCGGTAGTCATAGACATATTCCGTCTTGCAGTGGATACAGTGCGGCGCGTCGGAGATCTCCGTCAGGTCATCGCCGCCGAGCGGAACGTTCACACCGAAGCGCACGACCGGGTTCGGCACCTGCTCCGGGATGGACGCGATGAGCGAACAGTCGGCATTGATGCACAGCGTGCTCTCCGGCGTGTGACGGATGCCCTCAATGATGTTATTGAGCGTGTGCGTGATCTCGCCGTAGCGGTCGAGCTGGTCGCGGAACACGTTCGTGGCCACGATGACCTCCGGCTTGAGGTACTTGAGCACGGTCTTGGATGCAGCCTCGTCGCACTCGATCACGGCAAACTGGCACTTCGGCCGCCCGGTCAGGGTGCTGTGCATGGCAAACTCCGCCGTGATGCCGGAGATGAGGTTCGCGCCCGAGCGGTTGGCAAAGTAGTTGAGGCCCGCATCGGCAAATGCCTGCTCGATCATGCGGGAGCTGGTCGTCTTGCCGTTCGTGCCGGTGACGAGGATGACGCGCACCCCCCGCGAGAGCACGCCGAGTACCTGCGGGTATACTTTCAGCGCCACGCGGCCGGGAAACGCCGTCCCGCCGCGGCGCAGCAGCCGCAGCAGCCCGCGTGCAAGCTTACACAGCAATACTGCAAAAAAAGTTCGGATTTTCATTCGTTAGGGTCACTCCGTGAATATCGACATCTGTCAGCAGATGCTCATTTTTACTGTTTTTCCGGCCAGAGTCAGCATATCGCGCAGCTCCTGCACCAATTGCAGCTTGCGCTCAAAGCTGAACTCCGTATCCTGCTGGGCGAGGTTGCTCGCGTTGCCGAAGAGGACATTGACCTCCGTCGCCTCCTCGAGCAGTACGAGCGCGAGCTTGGACGCGCCGTCCTTCATGCGGGCGAGCTCGAGCGTGTACATGCCATCCGCGAGGTAGTCCTTGATGCGTTCCATCGTCACATTGACCGTAACGACGCCCTCGGTCGTCAGATCTACACCGTGGATCTCGCTCATCGGCGGCACCTCCTCCGTGCCGCTGCCGGGCAGCGTATGCACCTTTACGCCCAGATATGACGCGACAGCGTTGGCCGTGGTGCCGCCGCAGACAACATGCTTGCCATCCTTGCCGAAAAACAGGCGCATGGTGCTCAGATCATCATCCTTGCTCTCGGGCGGGCCAATCATGACGTTGACCGGACAACGCTCACGCAGGCGCGCGACAACAACAGTCGTATCATCATGCATGGCGTCCATGTCCAGTGTCTTGACGGTCGAGAGGATACTGGCCGCCATGCGCTGTGAGGAGACGGTGGGTGAATAATTGCGCAGGATAAAATCCTCAATGTCCTGACGCGCCCAACCGGCGTCCGTCGTCACGCCGCGTCCGGCCTCCGACACGCCGTCGCTGAAGAGCACA
>ULRD01018028.1_pt1 | contig 33241 bp, 43 predicted proteins | sample 1955181 | NCBI WGS metagenome assembly ULRD01 (sample SAMEA4835675, study PRJEB28245) | human gut metagenome | biome: gut microbiome; material: fecal sample | place: Denmark | collected 2008
GCCAGCTGAGCTACACCAGCATGCTACCAGCGAAGATTATATTAGCAGAAGTCACTTTATTTGTCAACAAAAACTTTCACAAAATGACGGAAAAAAATCACACTTTTTTCCGCACATCTACCGAAAAAGGGGAGGGAACATATGACACTTTTGGAATTATCTCAGGAATACGCCTATTCGGCGGAGCTGATCGCCCGGCGCATGGTCCAGCTGCGGCAGGGGGAGCGTCAGGCGGAGGACGAGGCGGTGCGCTTTGCCCTGCACCGGCGGATCCTGGATCTGGATCCCATGCTGCGGCAATGCCGACAGGTCTATCGCCTGACGGCCCACTACTATGACAGGAGCTATCACAAGGATGAAAAAATCAGTCTTTGATTACACGCAGCTGGCCGGATGGCGGCAGGGGGATGGGGACAACAGCGAGCGATTGAGCCGCCTGCGCCGCCGGCTGCCCGACGCCTTGGCCGAGCTGACGCCCCGTCAGCGGCAGATGATCCGCCTGCAATATCAGGAGAACATGACCGTCACACAGATCGCCCAGCAGCTGAGAGTCAACAAATCCACGGTGTCCCGCTGCCTGCGCCGGGCCCGCCGGACGCTGCACGACAGGCTGCGTTTCGCCTTGTGAAACCGGGAAAGGGAAAGCCTTGACAACCCCGGGGGGATATATTATAATCGCCTCGCCTGTCGGCCCGTGAGTCTGCCGGGCGGTTGACACACGGAAGAGATTCTTATACAATAATATGACAATACACCGTAGAGACAAAGAAAGCGAGGTCCTGGCGTATGTTGCAGAAGGTACAGCAGAACAAATGGCTGCGGCTGGGAATGGGCGTGCTGGGCGGTATTCTGCTGGCGGCCAGCATCAATCTGTTCGTGGTGCCCCAGGGGCTTTACAGCGGCGGCCTGTACGGCCTGTGCCAGGTGATCCGTACCCTGGCGGTGGAGCGCCTGGGGATGAATTCTCCCATCGACCTGGCCGGTGTCCTGTACCTGCTGGTGAACCTGCCGCTGATCTGGCTGGCCTGGCGCACCCTGGGACGGGGCTTCGTCATCCGCATGACGGTGGTGACGGTCATCAACTCCGTCGCGCTGGCGGTGATCCCGTCGCCGGCCACACCCATCATCGCCGATAAGCTGACCTCCTGCCTGGTGGCCGGCATCCTCAGCGGCTTTTCCAGCGGCCTGATTTTGACCTGCGGCTGCTCCACCGGCGGCCTGGACGTGCTGGGCCTGTACCTCAGCAAGAAGGGCAAGGGCTTTACCGTGGGGCGGTTCTCCATCACCTTCAACACGGCGCTGTATGTGCTGTGCGCTGTGCTGTTCAACCTGGGCACCGCCATTTACTCCGCCATCTATGTGGTGTTCCAGGCCCTGTTCCTGGATCGCCTGCACCAGCAGAATATCTCCGTCCAGATGATCATCTTCACCAAGGAGGATCCGGAGCGGCTGAACCAGACCATCCTGGAGAAGCTGGACCGCAGCTTTACCCTGTGGGAGGGCCGGGGCGGCTATTCCCACGAGCAGGTGCATGTGATGTGCGTCTGCCTGAACAAGTACGAACTGGCGTCGGTGCAGATGGCGCTGCACGACATTGACCCCCACGCCTTCTATGTGATCCAGGAGGGCGTCCGGGTAGGCGGCAACTTCGGCCGCCACCTGTCGTCCTGACGGCCTCGGGACGAAAGAAGCATTTCAGAAAGGGAGGAAGCGGAGATGAAATACCGTGTGATGGCGCTGCTGACAGCTGCGATGCTGCTGACACTCTGCGGCTGTTCGCTGCTGGAGCGGGATTATAGCAGCGTGGAGCGCCACAGCTCCTCCTATTATGAGAGCGAGCAGAAGGACGTCCTCCAGCCGGAGACGTATCAGGATCTGGTCAACGCTCTGCTGGTGCTGGTGGACGACCACGCGGCAGAGGGCACCATCTGGCTTTCCCCCGGCAGCGAGGCGCTGGATCCCGAGCAGGCCATCGAGCAGGCGTGCCAGGAGGTGCAGCGGGAGACGCCCATGGGTGCCTACGCCGTGGAGTACATCACCTATACCGTGTCCCAGGATAACCGGGCATACAGTGAGATCAAGCTGTCCCTGGGCTATCGCCGCAGCGAGGCACAGGTGAAGGGTATTGTTCACGCCACCAGCATCTCCGCTCTGCACACGCTGCTGACCGCCGCCGCCGAGAATGACGCCGCCGAGCTGGTGGTGCAGGTGGGCTATTTCCGGGATCAGGCCCAGGAGGTGCGGGACATCGTGGCCCAGGTGGAGCAGGAGCAGCGGGGCGAGGAGTCCGCCCTGTGGCAGGTGGAATTCTATCCTAACGAGAGCTCTGCCGGAATTATTGAGATTCTGATGAAAAATTGAAAATGCAGGATTGACAAACGAAGAAATCTGGGTTATAATCAATCCTGCGTTTGCGGGCGTAGCTCATCTGGTAGAGCGCGACCTTGCCAAGGTCGAGGTAGCGAGTTCGAGCCTCGTCGCCCGCTCCAAAAATCACCACCCAATCGGGTGGTGATTTTTTTCGCGTGCTCCTCGGCTGTGCCCTCGTTGCGCCAGCCGTCCGGCGGTCACATTCGTGTCCGCCAAACGGGGCACTGCCTTGAAAGCGGCTTGCTGCATCCGCCGCAGGCGGCGCTGCGCCGCTTTCCCCGTCGCCCGCTCCAAAAAGAACAAGACCACCCATTGGGTGGCCTTGTTCTTTTTGGAGCGAATGAAATAGAGTGGCGCGAAACGAACTCCGGCTTTCGCACGCCCCAACGGGGCGTCGAAACCGGGAGCAACAGTCCGGTGGACTGTTGCGTTAGTGAGAATCGAGCCTCTCAAAAAGTCGCCCCTCGATGGGGCGGCTTTTTGATTTACAGTGGCACGTTTTGGTGCCCGCGTGCGTGTCGATCTCAGCGGCTATGCCGCTGTGGCTTCCATCTCAATTTGCGCCGCACTTTCTTTTGTGTAGCACTTTGGCGTTTTCTTGCCCGCGTTCGAATAAGGAGCCTCTCAAAAAGTTACCCCTCGATGGGTGAATGAACGCTGTTTTCGAGAGTTTTGTCGAAAAGCGGAGTCCTTCTCTCGACGGAAGAAAGAATATCTGGTATACTGAAATAAACCACTTGGCGGAGATCATATGTGGCGGGAGAAAATTTGCAGCGGCGTATCCTGGCGACAAATTTGTGCAACAGCCTGCTGCACAAATTTCGTGGGGACACAATGTTGCGCGGATGGACAAGTTTACCGCTCCGAGGAACGCCTATGGTATGCAGAAAGAAGCGCCGAGAACGGTTGGTCGCGCAGCGTGCTGGTTCAGCAGGTGCTTGCATGGGGGCGCGGCGGGGTGGTATAATAGACGGCGGAAGCAATGGATGAATAGCTAAATCTGACGGAGGATAATAACAATGAAAATCGCAATGCTTACCGGCAGCGCTCACAGGCACGGCACCACGGCGGCGCTGGCGGATAGATTCCAGCAGGGCGCACTGGACGCCGGACATGAGGTCTACCGCTTTGACGCGGCGTTTCAGGAGGTCCATCCCTGCATCGGCTGCGACAAGTGCCGCCGCACGGGGGAGTGTACCTTTGCCGCGGATGACATGAAGCTGCTGAATCCCCATCTGCTGGCGGCGGATGCGGTGGTGTTCGTGTCACCGATCTACTACTTTGCCATCAACGCCCAGCTCAAGGCGGTCATTGACCGGTTCTATGCCAACAACGAGGCGCTGATGGGCGGGAAAAAGGCCATCCTGATCACCGCCATGGCGGACGCGTCCATGGATTCGGCGCTGGCCGGCAATGAGATGTTCCGGCAGATGAGCGGATATCTGGGGTGGGAAAACGCCGGTATCCTGAATGTCCGCAATGCGTCTGCTGCCGGAGACCTGAGCGAGGAGGATCTCAGCCGCGCCTATGCGCTGGGCAGGGAGCTGCGGGGATAAGGACGGTATATTTTATCAGAAAAAGAGCAAGTCGAAGGACTTGCTCTTTTCTCTGCTCCGCTTTTCACTTCGTCAGCAGGCCGCCCACCAGCACCAGATAGTCCGGCGCGGCGCCGTCCTTGCCCCACAGCACCGGCATGTGGAAATAGTGCCGCAGGCACCCCTCCACATCGCCGCCCAGGGCCTCGATGGAGTAGCGCAGAAGCTCCGGAGAATGGCAGGGCCTGCCCTGCGACTTCTCGCAGACCTGGCACTGGTCGCAGGTACCGGCCAGCAGCATCTGGCTCCCCGGCGCTGCCTGCTCCCATTGCCGCAGCTTCTCCCGGTACAGCCGCTTTTCTCGCAGCAGCGCCTCCGTGGCGTCGTCCATGGGCTGCCCCGCGCCGTCGGCGTCAAGGATACGGGCATACAGCCGCAGCCCGGTATAGCCGCCCCAGACGTCCATGGGATCGAAGTCGAAGGGCGGGCACGTCCAGCGGGTGTTGTAGCGGGGACACTGACGGCAGGCGGGCAGGAATTTCTCCACATGCACGAATTGTGCCACGAACTCCGGAACCGTGGCCTCCGCCGTCAGCTCCCGGATATGATACGCAAACGCCATACTCTGCCTCCCTCACGCACCGAAGGTGATCTGCTGCCCGTCCGCATCCACCGCGGCCTCCACGCCAAAGGGGATGATGCACCGGGGCAGGGCGTGGCCGATGTTGATGCTGCACACAATGGGCAGCGCCGGGTCGTCGATGACCTCCACCAGCGCCTGCTTGTACTCGGCCTCATAGGTCTCGTCCATGGGTTTGCCCACCAGTACGCCGGAGATCACGTCAAACACCCCGGCGGCCTTGAAATGCGCCAGCGCCTGGCGGTACTTCTCCGGCGGCATTTTCTCCTCGCTGGACTCCAGCAGCAGGATCCTGCCCCGCCAGTCCTCCCGGTCGGGGAACAGCCCGTACTTTTGGCACAGGCCCGGCATGTCGGCGTAGCGGGTGTCGTCAAAGCAGTCAAAGAGGGTGTCGATGCACCCGCCCAGAATCTTGCCGGAGAACACGGCGGGCCCCTGCAGCAGCTCGAAGCCCCGGTCGGGATGGGCGGCCGGGGCCGTGCCCACCTGCGCCGGGCCGAAGTCCGTGCGGCTCTCGTACCACACATCGCTGGGGGTGATCCGGCGGATGGTGCCGGTGCGGATCAGCTCCTCGAAATACCTGCGGGTATAGGGCAGCATCTCCGTGTCCAGCTCGCACACGTCCGGAAGGAACGCCTGCCCGTAGAAGGTGTTCAGACCCACCTTGTGCAGCATCAGATGGTTGATGGTGGTGTCGGAAAAGCCCAGGAAGATCTTGTTATGTGCCGCCTGACGCAGCGCGTCGTGCTCGAACAGGTACGGCAGCAGGCGATAGGTGTCGTCGCCGCCCAGGGCGCACAGGATCATGTCGATCTCCGGATCGCGCAGCGCCGCCAGCAGGTCGGCGGCCCGATCCTCCGGGTGATTCTTCACATACGCCAGGCCCTTCAGTGCGTGGGGCATGAACCGGACGTTCAGGCCGTAGTCCCGCAGCCGCTTCAGGCCGATCTCCACCTCGTGCGCCACGAAGCCCTCGCCCAGCACGCCGCTGGACAGGCTGACAATGGCGATGTTTTTCACCATGGCAGCATACCTCCCGTAACAGATATTGCAGGCCAGTCGGGGGCGGCGGATGCGCCTTCCGATCGTCTCTGCCTTCAGCATAGCGTAGTTTGGCGGAAAACGCAAGCCTTTTCCGCCGGGGGACCGTGGGGGCAGGGAAGGGGCGGTGATGGCTGTCCTTATGTCTCCCCTCGCAAACATCTGCTTTTCTTTTATCGGAGGTTGTGGTATACTGCTATTTGTAAGACTATGCGCATAAGGGAGGTCGTTCCCATGACAGATACCATTGCCGCCATTGCCACGGCGCTGTCGCCCAGCGCCATCGGCATCCTGCGGCTCAGCGGCCCGGAGACCAAAAACGTGCTGGATGCGGTGTTTTTCCCGCTGAACGATAAGCCCATGTCCCAACAGGCACCCCGTACCATGGTGCTGGGCCACCTGCTGGACGGCGAGGGCCGCGTGCTGGACAGTGCGCTGTGCGTGCTGTTCCCCGGCCCCGGCAGCTACACCGGAGAGGACTGCGCCGAGATCCACTGCCACGGCTCGCCCATCGTACTGACCGAGGGACTGAAGCTGCTGCTGAACCACGGGGCGCGGCAGGCCAGGGGCGGCGAATTTACCCAGCGGGCCTTTCTCAACGGCCGGATGGATCTGCTGCAGGCGGAGGCCGTGGTGGACATCATCGACGCGGAGACGGCCCAGGCTGCCCGCAATGCCGCCGGACAGCTGGACGGCGTCCTGAGCCGCAGCGTTCAGGCGGTGTACGACACGCTGATGGATGTGACCAGCCGGTTTTACGCCATCGTGGACTATCCCGACGAGGATATCGAGGATCTGCAGCGTGAGCATCTGCTGGACGCCCTGCGCCGGAGCGAGAACAAGCTGACGGAGCTGCTGGCCACCTTCTCCCGGGGCCAGCTGATGAAGCAGGGGGTGCCCACGGTGCTGCTGGGCAAGCCCAATGTGGGCAAATCCTCGCTGCTGAACGCGCTGGTGGGCTTTGACCGGGCCATCGTCACCGACGTGGCGGGCACCACCCGCGATACGGTGGAGGAGAAGCTGCTGCTGGGCCATGTGCTGCTGCGGCTGACGGACACGGCGGGCATCCGGGAGACGGGCGACGCCGTGGAGCAGCTGGGCGTAGCGCGCAGCCGCAAGGCGGCGGAGAGGGCCTCGTTGGCGCTGCTGCTGCTGGACGGCGCCGCGCCGCTGGACGCGGAGGATGAGGCCGCCATGGCCGTGGCGGAGAAGGTACCCCATCTGCTGGTGGTAGTCAACAAGAGCGATCTGCCCCGGAAGCTGGATATCGGCGCGCTGGCCGATCGGTTCGACAACGTGCTGTCCGTCTCCGCCAAGACCGGCGAGGGCATGGCCGCCCTGTGCGAGGCCATCGGCGAGCAGTTCCCCACCGGAACGGAGACCCAGGGCGAGCTGTTGACCAACGCCCGCCAGGCCGACGCGGTGGGCCGGGCGCTGCACTGCGTGCAGAATGCCCGGGCATCTCTGCGGATCGGCATGACGCCGGACGTGGTGCTGACGGACGCCGAGGGCGCGCTGGAGGCGCTGGGCGAATTGAACGGAAAACACATCCGGGAGGATCTGGTGGACACCATCTTTTCCCGGTTCTGCGTGGGAAAGTGAGGAGAGCTATGGACTGGCTGGAATTGAAGATCGACACCGCGCCCGCCGGCATCGACCCGGTGACGGAGATGCTGACCGAGCATGGCGTTACCGGCGTGATCATCGACGATCAGCGGGACTTTCAGGATTTTATGGCCCACAATCAGGCCTATTGGGACTATGTGGACGAGGATCTGGTGAAGGAGAAGGAGAACCTCTGCCGGGTGACCTTCTATGTGGAGAATTCCCCGGCGGGGTACGGTACCATCGCCGCCATCCGCATGGACATGCACGCCATGAAGCAGAAGCACCCGGAGTACGCGCCGCTGCTGCTGACCATGGAGAACGTGAAGGACGAGGATTGGGAGAACAACTGGAAGCAGTTTTATAAGCCCATGGAGATCGGTGAGCGGCTGCTGGTGATCCCCGCGTGGGAGAAGGCCGACCCCAAGGGCCGCGTGACGCTGACGCTGAACCCCGGTCTCACCTTCGGCACCGGCAGCCATGCCACCACCCGCCTTTGCCTGACGGCGCTGGAGAGCCGCATCCGCGGCGGCGAAAAGGTGCTGGACCTGGGCTGCGGCAGCGGCATCCTGTCCATCGCCGCATTGCGGCTGGGCGCGGGCAGCGCCTTCGCCTGCGACATCGACGAAAAGTGCATCGACGTGGCCTATGAAAACGCCGCCCTTAACGGCATCGGCAAAAAGCAGCTGACGGTGCGGCAGGGCGACGCCACGAAAGAAGGGGCGCTGCGCGATGCCATCGGCACCGGCTATGACGTGGTGGTGGCCAACATCGTGGCGGACGTGATCATCTCTCTGGCGCCCCAGGTGCGGCACTTTTTGAAGGAGGACGGCTGGTTCCTGACCTCCGGCATCATCGACGACCGGGCCGACGAGGCGGCCGCCGCGCTGGTGGCCGCCGGGTGGAATATCGTGGAATCCTGCACCAGCGAGGGCTGGTACTGCTATATCTGCCGCTGAGGCGGCGCAAGTGACGAGAGGAGGCATTTCTCATGAATCAATACGACGTGATCATCATCGGCGCGGGCCCCGGCGGCATTTTCTCCGCCTATGAGCTGGTGCAGCGCAAGCCGGAGTGGAAGGTGGCCGTGCTGGAGGCGGGCAATCCGCTGGAGAAGCGCCATTGCCCCATCGACGGCGTGAAGGTGAAGTCCTGCATCCACTGCAAGACCTGCGCCATCATGAACGGCTTCGGCGGCGCGGGCGCATTCTCCGATGGCAAGTATAATTTGACCAACGCCTTCGGCGGCACCCTGTACGAGTATATCGGCAAGCAGCAGGCCATGGATCTGATGCGCTATGTGGACGACATCAATATGGCAAACGGCGGCGCGGGCACCAAGCTGTACTCCACCGCCGACAGCGGCTTCAAGCGGCTGTGCCTGCAGAATAATCTGCACCTGCTGGACGCCTCCGTCCGCCACCTGGGCACGGACATCAACTATAAGGTGCTGGAAAACCTCTATGCCCAGCTGAAGGACAAGGTGGAGTTCCACTTCCTGACCCCGGTGAAGGCCCTGACCATCACTGCCGACGGCCTGTATGAGGCCGAGACCGACAAGGGCGCCTTTGTGGGCCGCAAGTGCATCATCTCCGTGGGCCGCAGCGGCAGCAAGTGGATGGAGACCGTGTGCGAGGATCTGAAGATCCCCACCAAGTCCAACCGGGTGGACATCGGCGTCCGTGTGGAGCTGCCCGCCGAGGTGTTCGCCCCCATCACCGACGAACTGTACGAGAGCAAGATCGTCTATAAGACCGAGAAGTATCAGGACAAGGTCCGTACCTTCTGCATGAATCCCCGTGGCGCGGTGGTCAACGAGAACACCAACGGCATCGTCACCGTCAACGGCCACAGCTATGAGGATCCGGCCCTGCATACGGAGAATACCAACTTCGCTCTGCTGGTGTCCAAGCACTTTACCGAGCCCTTCCGGGACAGCAACGGCTATGGCGAGTCCATCGCCCGGCTCTCCAATATGCTGGGCGGCGGCGTCATCGTCCAGCGGTTCGGTGATCTGATCCGGGGCCAGCGCTCCACCCCCAAGCGCATCGAAAAGGGCTTTATGACACCCACCCTGGCCGCCACCCCCGGCGACCTGAGCCTGGTGATGCCCAAGCGTATTCTGGACGGCATCATCGAGATGATCTACGCCCTGGACAAGATCGCGCCGGGTACCGCCAGCGACGACACGCTGCTGTACGGCGTGGAGGTGAAGTTCTACAACATGGAGGTGGCGCTGGATGAGCATCTGGAGACGCCCCACAAGGGCCTGTTCGTCATCGGCGACGGCAGCGGCGTCACCCACTCCCTGTCCCACGCCAGCGCCAGCGGCATCTTTGTGGCCCGCTATCTGGCGGAGAACGAGGCATAATAGAAAAGAAAGCCCTCCGGCAGCACCGCTGCCGGAGGGCTTTTGTTTATTTCGCCTGCCGCATGCTGAGGCTGATGCGCTTTTTCTTCTCGTCCACGTCCAGCACCACCACCTTGACGATGTCGCCTACGGACACCACCTCGGAGGGGTGGCGGATAAACTTGTCCGCCACCTGGGAGATATGCACCAGGCCGTCCTGGTGGACGCCGATGTCCACGAACACGCCGAAGTCGATAACGTTGCGCACGGTGCCGGTCAGCTCCATGCCGGGCTTGAGATCCTTCATCTCCAGCACGTCGGTGCGCAGGATGGGCTTGGGCAGCTCGTCGCGGACGTCCCGACCCGGCTTCAGCAGCTCGGCGGTGATGTCCCGCAGAGTGGGCACGCCCACGCCGATGGCCTGGGCGGCCTTCTCCTCGCCGTAGGCCTTGATGCGCTGCGGCAGGTCGGCGATGCGCTCGGCCTTCACGTCCGCCAGGGTATAGCCCGCCAGCTCCAGCAGCGCCTTGGCGGCGTCGTAGCTCTCCGGGTGGACGGCGGTGTTGTCCAGCACGCTCTTGCTCTCCGGCACGCAGAGGAAGCCGGCGCACTGCTGGAAGGCCTTGGGCCCCAGCTTGGGCACCTTCTTGATCTGGGCACGGGAGGTGAACGCGCCGTTCTCCTCCCGGTAGGCCACCACGTTTTTCGCCGTGGTGCCGTTCAGGCCCGCCACCCGCTGCAAAAGGGACGGCGACGCCGTGTTGATATCCACGCCCACGGCGTTGACGCAGTCCTCCACCACGCCGCTGAGGGCCTCGTCCAGCTGCCTGGCGGGCATATCGTGCTGATACTGGCCCACGCCGATGGCCTTGGGGTCGATCTTCACCAGCTCCGCCAGGGGATCCTGCAAGCGCCGGGCGATGGACACGGCGCTGCGGAGGTTCACGTCGTACTGGGGGAACTCCTCGGCGGCCAGCTTGCTGGCCGAGTACACCGACGCGCCCGCCTCGGACACGATCATATAGCTGACGTGGGCGCCGGTCTCGTTCACCCGGCGGATCAGCTCCACCGCCATCTGCTCCGTCTCGCGGCTGGCGGTGCCGTTGCCGATGGCGATGTGCGCCACGCCGTGCTTCCGGATCAGCCTGGCCAGGGTCGTGATGGCCTCCTCCTTCTGCCGCTGGCCGTAGGTGGGATACACCACGGCGGTATCCAGCACCTTGCCGGTGCCGTCCACCACCGCCACCTTGCAGCCCATGCGGTAGCCGGGGTCAAGGCCCATGGTGACCTTGCCCTTCACCGGCGGCTGCATCAGCAGCGGCTTCAGGTTCAGGGCGAACTGGCCGATGGCGCCCTCGTTGGCGGCGTCCGTCAGGGTATTGCGGGCCTCCCGCTCCAGCGAGGGGTAGATGAGCCGGTCATAGGCATCCTCGCAGGCGGCCTTGACGAACTCCATGGCGGGTGAGCCGGGCTTCACCACGGCGCGGCGCAGCAGCGGCAGCGCCGCATCCCGATCCAGCAGCACGGTGACGGAGAGGACGCCCTCCTTCTCGCCCCGGTTGATGGCCAGGATCTGGTGCCCCGCCAGCTTGGAAAGCGGCTGGTCGAAGTCGTAGTACAGGCGGTAGACGGTGTCCTCCTCCGTGGCGGCCAGGCTGCGGAGGTGGCCCTGCCGCGTCAGCAGGCCCCGCAGGGCCTTGCGGATGTCCGCATCGTCGGACAGCAGCTCGGCCACGATGTCGTTGGCGCCCTGCAGGGCGTCGGCCACGGTCTCCACGCCCCTTTCCGGGTCGATGTAGTCCTGTGCCGCGTCCTCAGGCGCGGGACAGTCCTTTTCCTGCGCCAACAGCAGCATGGCCAGGGGCTCCAGGCCCTTCTCACGGGCCGCGGTGGCGCGGGTGCGGCGCTTCTGCTTATAGGGACGGTAGAGATCCTCCACCTCCGCCAGCGTTCCGGCGCTGTCGATGGCGGCGGACAGCTCAGCCGTCAGCTTGCCCTGCTCCTCGATGGCCTTCTTCACCGCCTCGCGGCGGTCGGCCAGGTTGCGGAGGTACTGGAGCCGTTCCTCCAGGGTGCGCAGGGCGGTGTCGTCCATGGCGCCGTGGAGCTCCTTGCGGTAGCGGGCGATGAAGGGGATGGTGTTGCCCTCATCCAGCAGGCGGACCACGTTTTCCACATGCTGGGGGTTCTTGTCAAGCTCCTGTGCCAGGGTCTGAATGATATCCATAGATTCTCCTTGTCTTGTATCCGGTAGTGATGGGGCGCGGCCCCCTGCGTTTTTCTGCTTTATTATAGCAAACCGCCCCGCCGCTTGCAACCTTCGCCCGGTGGCGGAAATACCGTATTGCCGTGCCGGAGATTTTGTGATAAGGTATCATAAAAAGGAGTGTGAGCGGATATGACAGTAAGACCGGTAAACAGGCAGGAGATCGCGTACTTTGCCGATGCCCACCGGCGGGTATATCGTGAAGAGTATCGCTGGGGGCCCGCCTTCTGCGATTATGCCGCCCATATTGCGGAGCCCTTCGTCAGAAGTGAGCGGGACGAGTTTTTTGCCGCCGTGGCAGATGGCCGCCCTGTGGGCTGCATCATGCTCTGCCAAACGGAGGAGCCCGCCGTGGGGCAGCGGCGTCTCTTCCTGGTGGAAAAGGGGCAGCGCGGCGTGGGCGTTGGCACGGCGCTGGTGGATGCCCTGCTGGAAAAGGCCTGTGCCTGCGGCTATCAGCGGCTGATCCTTTGGACGGCCTCGCCGCTGGTGGATGCCATCCGGCTGTATCAGAAGTACGGATTCCATAAGACGGAGCAGCAGCCCAACACCACCTGGAGCCTTGACGGCGAGACCGTCATGGAGGAGAAGTTTGAGCTTGCCCTGTGACCGGGGGCGGCTTGTTGAACAGAGAAAAACGACCCCGCCGTATGCCCGGCGTACGGCGGGGTTCCTTTCGGGAAACGCTGCGCTATACGCCCAAAAGGCGCTTGGCGGTCTCTCCCAGGATGGCCCGGATGTCCTCCTCCGGCAGCGGAAGTTGGGCGATCGCGTCGGCGTTTTTGCCGATGTCCACGCTGGGCCAGTCGGTGCCGAACACGAATTTGCGGGCCAGCCGGGGCAGGTCGGGAAAATAGGTCAGCAGCTTCTTCGGCGGCAGGCCCGCCACGTCGATGTATACATTCTTGTGCAGCCGCGCCACGGTAAAGGCCTCACGATACCAGCAGTCCCGACCGCCGTGGCACATGACGATCTTCAGCTCCGGGAAATCCACCGCGATATCGTCGTAAAAGATGGGGCTGCCATACTTCAGCCGCGAGCTCTTGAATACCGACAGTCCCGTGTGGAACATCACCGGCAGACCCAGCTCCTGGGCCGTCTCGTACAGTGGGTACATCATGGGGGCGTTGGGGTAGAAGAAATTATAGGTGGGGTACAGCTTCACACCCCGGAAGCCCTCCGCCGCCAGCTGCCGCAGCTGGCCGGGCATATCTTTTTCCTTCAACGGATCAAAGGTGCAGAAGGGCAGCAGCTGGGGGTGTCCCTTGCAGAAGTCCGCCACCATCCGGTTGTCCGCCACACCGGTGACGGCGGGGGTGTCCTCCGCCAGGATCACGGCGTAGTCCACGCCCTTCTCCGCCAGCATGGCGCAGAAGTCATCCGGCGAGGCGTTGGCCTCGCACACCGCCTGATACGCGGCCTCGGAGGGATACAGGGAGATGAACCAATCCCGTGTGCTGGCGGACAGCACCTCGTACCGGGCCAGATGGACGTGCATATCAATGAGTAAGCTTCCGTTGTGCATGGCTGCTTCCTTTTTGGTATCAGTGGCGCTGTATCGTATCGGTGAAACTGAAGGGCGATCCTCTCGCTTGCGCTCCGTCAAGTCGGAGCTCGTTTCGACGCCCTTTATTATTGGTGCCTCGGAGGGGTGCTCAAGGATGAACACCCCTCCGAGGCACCACCACTGCCTTCGAATACAGATTCTATATCATCCAACGGGACATTGTCAATGCTCAACGGCTTCTTGCTGGCGTTGATGATGAGGGTAAAGTGGTCGTCATACAGATAGATGGAATGAACAAAGATGTTGATGATGGCTCGGCGCTTATTCACATCGTCGGCGGGCATCTCGCAGACATAGTCCAGAAAGGCCAAAATCTGTGCCTCCGTCAGCGTGATCTTCTTGTTTTCCTCGACAGCGAGCTGCGCCTCCAGCTCCGCCTTTTCCGCCATGCGCTTGTTGAGTCGATCCGTCAGCATCTCCACGGCCCGCCCCCGCTCAATGGCTTTCCAGAGATTTTCAATGGCCGTATCCGCCTCTCGGATCGCTTTTTTCAGCGCCTTGGAGGTAAGGTTATCCGGGCTTTTGGCGCACTCCTCAGCCACCTTCTTGACAATGAAGCGGATTTTCTCCTCGGTCAGCATTTTCAAACACTCGTTGACCACACGGTCCTCGATATAGGACTTGCTGACGATCTTCTTGCCGCACTTTTTCCTGCAGGCATTCTTGCACATATAGTAGTGATATTGCCTGCCGGTCTTGCTGGTGCCGCCGTAGCCCACCATCATTTCCTTGCAGTGTCCGCAGAACAGCTTTGTGGTCAGCAGATATTCGCCCTCACCGTGAGTTCGGGCCGGCGCATTTTTGTTTTTGTTCATCATTGATTGCACCCGGTAAAATAGGTCATCATCCAGAATGCGAGGCATCCCGCCGGGTGTTTCCTTTCCTTTGTAAAGATAGACGCCGATATAACGCTTGTTGCTGAGCAGATGACTGAGGCTGTTGGGGCTGAATTCCTTGCCGAGAGAGGTCTTGACCCTGCGCCGTTTCAGATCCCGGATGATCTCCGCTTTCGTCTCGCCGCTGGCGTAACGCTCATAAATCTCACGGACAATGGCGGCTTCCTCCTCATCCACATAGAACCGCCGCTCGGCATCGACCTTGATGCCCAGGCCGGGGTTGCTGCCATGCGTTACTCCTCCTGATGGAACAGCAGCACAAGAGCGTCCCGAAGCTCTGCATTGGTCTGTACCGGCTCGCCCTGTGTAAGTCCTTCCGCAAGAAACCGCGGCACATCGATGACCTCTGCATTTCGGAAAGCGAGGTCACCGCGATAGCCGATTTTCAGCGCAGAGAACTCATGCGCCGCTTTGACCAACTCCGCAGGGCTTCCCGCAGGCACCTCCTGCTCCCAGCGATACCAATTATCCTTCTGATGGCAGGGTGTGAGCTTGAGGATGATATAATCCTCCGGCACGAATTTTGGGTAGCGGCAGAGCTGACCGCCCACGGCATAGTAGGGCTTGCCCTCGCACATGACGGTCTGCTCCATATACGCTTTCATCTTTTGCGGATCAGTGCAGAACCAGCACTCCGTATCGCCGAAACGACGTATCCTGCCATCCTCCAGAATGCTGTTCAGCTTTTCTTTCTTCGTCAGGTGATAGACCTTAGATGGTGCGTTTTCTTTGACATATGCCATGGTTACTCCTCCTGCTGCATAGCCGCTGCCTGCTCGTTTGTCGCCTTCGCCGCCCGCACCGGTCGGCGGGGACGGGGCGGCGGAGCCAGCAGACTGTCCACATATTCCCGGATGGGTTCCGGCACTTCTTTTTCGTAGAGCTGCCGCAGGGCATCGTCCATGCGGCGCTGGACAGAGCTGTTTTTCTTCTTGAGGGCAAACTCCAGCGCCTTGAGACGTTCCTCCTCCATGCTGACGGTAACGCAGATCTTCTCCATGCCGCACCTCACATTTCACCGCAGAGTTTATACAGGATCACCTTCAGCACCGGCTCATTGTCGCCGCTGTGCAGCTCCAGCCATGTGTCCCGCAGCGCCGCCAGCGGATCATCCAGCGACAGCAGATAGCGCATCTGCGGGAGGGAAATATCATCCCTGCGCTGCACCAACCGGCAGCAGACCTGCGCCGCATAGATTTCTTTTGTCTTGTCCAGCATCTGTTCTGACGTCAAAGCTTGCAGCGAGGCGGTGTAGTCCAGATAGTTCTGCTCCAGCTTCTCCAGCAAGGCCCGCCGCATCTCCTTCTCTAATGTGCAAGTATTCTCGTTCATTTGTGTCCTCCTGTTAGTCGTAGTTGATATACGGGATCTCCAGCCAGTGCGTCCAGCCACGGCCTTGGAGCTGCGTTTTGACCACACCGTACTTGGTGCCCATGGCCTCGATGACCTGACCTCCGCCGATGTATACGCCAATGTGTCCCGACTTCCACACTGCCAGCCCCGGCACCTCCGGTATGGTATCGATGGTGCCTTTGCGCGTGGCATTGTAGTACATCTGGTTAGCACCAATATCCGGCATCCCGTTGGTACCGTGTTCTATCTCCATGGTCTCAGCGTTGAGCCAGCCGTAGTCCTTGATAAGTCCCACGCAGTCGGCGGTGTGCTTGCCCAGCCAGTTATTACGGATGAAGTCCGCGTACTGTCCCACGCCCTCCGGGTATTGGGTCAGCTTGTACTGGAACAGCTCCGGCGTCAGCACCTGACCGTAGGTGCCCCATACATAGCCCCAACCGGACTGCCATGCGTTGATGACGTAGGCCACCAGATCGGCGGCGTTCTTAGTGGTGGGGTTCGTCAGGTCGGAAACATCCAGCTCCACGCTGCTGCCGCCACCGGGCGTATAGCTGCCATCGAAGGTATTGCCGCCTGTGCTGCCCACCACCATGCTGTAGATGTGAGCGGCGTTGGCCTTGTCCTCCTCCGTCACAGGTTCGCCCTGCCACGCTGCCAGCTTTTCATACACCGTTTCCAACGGCAGCGGTATCGCCACATAGTAGACGGTGGTCTGCACCACTACCGTGCCATCCTCCAGCACGTCCGTGGTGGTATCGGTGCGCTCCTCCAGACGGTAGAAGCACTCCACGAAGTTGGCAGCGGCACGGCGGGTAGGCGCGTCGTCGCCAAAGCAGAGGGCATAGAAAACGGCCTTGACCTGCAAGGGGTCAAGGCCGCCGCTCTCGGCTTTGGCATTCACGGCGGTGACCGCCGAATCCAGAAGAGAGAAAGCTGTCCGCATCTCGGTGATGTGGTCTTTGTATTCGGTTGGGATTTTCTCCGTAAAGGCCGGGCTATAGAAGGACGCGGACACGGCGAAATTGTTATGCTCCACCGCCGCCGTGCCGAAGCTGCACAGGAACGCCGCCAGCAGGATCAACGGTGAGAGAATAGCGGCAATGACCCAGCCCACCGTCTTGCGGCCTTTTTCCGTAGACAGCACAGCCGCCGCCAGCCGCGCCAGTGTTGCCCCTGTCATCACTTCCCACCCTTTGTGCCAAACAGCTTTGCCTTGTGCTCCGGGGCGATGACCTTCATCATGTACCGGTCGCTGCCGCAGCGGAAAAGACATTCGCCGTTCTGGGCCTTGCTGATGAGGTCAAACTCCGTGTCCTCCATTTGCAGCATATTGGTGAAGAACTGCTTCTCCGTGGTGCCGGGGTTAAAGAAAAACTGATGGGGAGGGATGGCGAACAGCGGCTTGGTCATCTCCCGCACTTCCCGCTGGTTGAAATCCTCCAAATTCTGACTGGCCATCATCAGGGCGGAATCCCGCTTGCGGACACGCTTCAAACAGTTGCGGATGTACTCGATGGCGATGGGGTTGGACAGCCACAGGTACAGCTCGTCCAGTGCTGCCACTGTCCGGCCCTCCACCAGCAGCTTGTCGGACATATACGCCAGCACATTGAACAACAGCGCGTTCCGCAGGCTCTTGGCGGCGCTCAGTACGCCGCCTACGCCAAACACCAGAAACCGATCACTGGTGATATCCGTGTGTCCGTTGAAGAAATGTGCGTCGGCTCCCACGCACATGGAGTGCAGGCCCAGCAGCACCTCTTGCAGCAGCTCCTTCGTATAGAGCTGGTGAGTGTCCGGATCATAGTGGAGATATTCCTCCTCCAGCAGTGCGTAGAAGTCTGACAGGATGGGATAGTCCGTGGCGGTGAGCTGCCGGGGATCGGTGGGTTCCGAAATACCCCACTTGGCATAGAGCTTTGTCAGCATGATTTCAATGGTGTCCAGCTGGGCATCAGAGAAATCCTTGTAAGCGCGGAAGAAGTCCTTCAGAAATGAAACATGCCGCGCTAAAAATGTATTCTTCCGGAATGCTTCCGGTGCGGACTCGTCCGGTTCCGGTGCGGTGTCCCAGCACTTCACCTCCAGCACATTGATGTGCCGGTCACCCGCCATCAGGTCGATGAAGCAGCCGTTCAGATTCCCGCACAAATCTCCCAGCTCATGCTCCGCGTCCAGCGAGATCACGGATTTTCCCGACTCGATCAGGTTGCAGATCAGCAGCTTCATCAGGTATGATTTGCCCTGACCGCTGTTGCCCAGGATCAGGATGTTGGCGGAGGTCTTGTCGCTCTCGCGCCGGTCGAAATCCACCACGATGTTGCTGCCGAACTTGTCCTTGCCGATGTAGAAGCCGTTGGGATCGGCCTTGCCGGAATAGTCGAACGGGAACAGGTTGGCCACACTGGATGCGGGCAGCACCCGCTGGAACTGCGGCCCCAACGCCGCGTAGCCTGCCGGGTTCACCGTAAGGAATCCTTGCTGCTGCCGCAGCACCAGCTTGTCGATTGTCAGCTTGCAGCGCACCAACTCCGCTTCCACGCTGGTTTGCAGCAGCTTCAGGTTTTCAAAGCTGTCCGCCATGACCTCCACATAGACCGCGCAGTACAGCAGCGGCTCATGCTCACGATCCAGCGCGCCTACCAGCGAGGCCATGTCCTGCAAGTTACTCTCCGCCGTGATAACACGGCGCAGGTCGTTGGTGTTGGCCCGCTCCAGCTTGTTGCGGTTGGTGGCATTGTGAATGATACGGTTTTCCTCAGCAGGCGTCACCAGGCGACAGACGATCCGCAGCGTCACGCCGCGCCGGTCGCCCAAGCGGCCCAGCAGTGCCTGCGAGTCGGTGGCAGCAGGATATTCCCGCAGGGCCCACACGCACCGCCATGTGTTGCCGGAAATATAGTGATCCGTCTCAAATTTCAGCACCCCCGGCGTGATGCAGTCCAAAAAAGACAGCACCGTTGGTTCCTTCGGGGGTACTTTCTTGCGTTTGAAGATATTTTTCATAGTCCCTCCATAAAGAAGATGTCCATCCGGGGCTTCAGCTCCGGTTCGTGACCGGTGAACAGCTCCGGCTCCTGAAACTGTGCCGTGTACTTCTGGATCTGGTCATCAGTCAGGGAGCAGAAGCCTCCCTCGTGGTCGTCGCCCACCAGAAAGAACGGGCCGCAGATGATGTCCTCCTCCAGCCACCGGTTGGGTGCCATACCGTTAAGCTTGCCCTCCTCGTTGCAGCAGAGGATAACGCCGTCCTCCACATACACCGGCTGGAATAAGCCCTGCACCTCCTGCTGGATGGCGGCCAAAGTATCCTCCATTTCCTTTTCATAGGGAGCCTGTCCCGGCTCTACTTTCAAAATACGCATATCAGCCCTCCTTCACATATCGCTCTCCATCCACGCTGTCATAGACCTCGTGGGACACGTCCTGCTCATAGTAGACCGCCAGCAGCTCCTGCAGCTCCTGCTCGTTGGCACGGTGGACGGTAAAGCCGTTATCAGAGAGATGTTTCTCTACGTTGGCCAAGTACGACTCCGTGAAGCCTCCCTCGCCACGCTGCCGCAGAATCAGGCAGAAGGTGCGGGCCGAAGCCATGGAGGTCTGGACGCTGTCCAGATGGACACAGTCCGCCTCCAGCAGCGCACGGATGGCGGGGTTCGTTTCCTCCTCCAGCCGCTTGCGGTAGAAGCTGCGGTTGTCCTGATAGGATTCCTTGGAATCCGTGGCCAGAATCTCCACCTCCGCCATGCCCTTCAGCACATTCATCAGGCTGTAGATGCGCTGGCGGACGATGCTCTCCGGCAGCACATTCAGGTTGCTGGGCTTCAGGATGAGATAAACCAGCTCGCCGTTGGGGGTGCGGATGCTGCGCTCCGTGATCTCGTCAATGCCCAGAAGCTGCTGGGCGGAGGGTAGTTTCTTCTTGAAAATGCTCATGAGCCTAATCTCCATTCATAGTATTGATGTCCGAAAAAGAATGCTCCGGCGTAACGCAGGAAATCCAGCATACTGACGCCGTCATGGCGGATGGCCAGAAAGGCGTACACAGCGGTGACCACCAGCGGAGCCACAAAGCCGGTCTGTGCCAGCGCCAGCGCCGACAGCAGCAGGCCGATGCCGATCAGCGCCACATCCCGCAGCGTCCACAGCCACAACATAGGCCGCGCTGTCAGGTTGTCTGGGTATAGGTACATTTTATTTACCTCTCATCTTCTTAAATTTGGCAAAAGAAAAGGCCACCGAAACGGTGACCTTTCTCTTTGTGCTTATTAAATTCTGTGGTCGCGCACCCATTGCAGAAGCGCGTCATAATCCATCGTTCCGGACGCCACAGCCAGTCCGACCTCCACGACTTCCTCGTTGGTACATTCAAGCCGGATGCCGTTTACCTCCAGAAACGTCAGCATGACGTACATACCGATGCGCTTGTTGCCATCCACGAAAGCATGGTTGGAGATCAGCGTATAGCCGAGCCGTGCACCCTTTTCCTCCTTGGTGGGATAGAACTCCTGCCCGCCAAAACCGGCAAATGCATTTTCCAAGGCAGAGTCCAGCAGCGCTTCATCTCTGACGCCAATGCTGCCGCCCGTCTCCTGCGCGATAAGCTTATGCAGAAGCAGTACCTTTTCTTTTGAGAACTTGATCATTTGGCAAGCTCCAGAAAGGCAGGCTTATACTTCTTCAAAATCCGTGCGGCCACCACGTCGATCTTTTCATCATCTGTCATATCGATCACAGGCGATGTGTCCAGATCCACCAGCATATACTTGGGCCGGTTATTCTTGAAAATTACTGCCTGTCCATTTTTCTCGGCAATACGAGTTACTCTCGAAAAGTTCTGATTGGCCTCGGAGACAGAAATGATCATATTCGTGTCAATTGTCATAGCGAACACCTCCTACATCTATTATACGCAGATGTAGGTAAAAATCAACCTATAATTTTGGCAACGGTATTCCCTGACAGTGACACAAAAAGTAACGCCGCGATTGCGGCGCTGCTCTTGCTTTACTCCGCTGCGTCGGCGGCGTCGTTCAGCTCCCGCTCGATAAGGCCCAGGATGAAATCCTTCTGCTTCAGGCCGTTTCGGGCGAGGTAGTCCTTCAGGCGCTCGAAGAGTTCCTCCGGTACCTGAAAGGCGATAGTGCGGGTGTTGGTGCTCATAGTCCTTGCTCCTCCTTCAAAATGTTCTTTGAGTATGCCTGTGATGTAGTCGGACAGTGTCTGTCCACACCGCTCCTGTTCCTGCCGCACCCACTGGTGCAGGGCTTCCGGAATAGGCGCACGGAGATTTTTCATGGTTCCCATTTTGGTGCTCCTTTCCGCCTCCCGCGAGGCAAGCAAAGCATAGCCCAAACGCCGCGGCAAAGCTATTGACAAGTACAACGAGAATGCAAGCGCAAACGAAGCAGAATGGACAAAGCTATCCCGTTCCCTCGCTCTCCCGTATGGTGTCCGCCATGCACTTCATCACGAAATCCACGCAGGGGATGGCCACGCTGTTGCCCAGCGCCTTATAGCGGGCGCTGTCAGACGCGCCGGGGACATCCGTCCAGCCATCGGGAAAGCCTTGCAGTCGCTCACATTCCAGCGGTGTCAGGCGGCGAATGAGAAGGAACGGCAGGTCTTTGTCACCGGCAGGCTCACAGGTGTAGAGATCATCTGTGGAATAGCACACGGCGTGGCGATCCATGGTATTCAGGGTGTACATCACGTTCTCCTGATACCCGATGCCGTTGCCTCCATTCTCCGGCTTTCGGTCGATGGCATTGCCGGTGATGCAGTAGATGGGCTCCTCTACCAGCGGCACATTGTTGCCGCCCGTCCCGTAGCGGGCCGACATGGTGGGAGCCACATCGCCCACCTGATTGTACCGGGCGTCGATACCGTGATTTTCAAACACCAGCGGCTGGTGACCATGCTCCTGTGCCCGCAGCGTACCGGTCATATCCTCGGACAGCTCCATGACCTGTCCGCCCTGATCGTTGATGCACAGCACAGAGGGCATACTGTTGCCGCCCGCACTGCCCTTCAGCGTCGGAGTTACCTCCTCGCTGTAGCCGATGCCACCGGCAGTCGCTCCTGCACCTGCGGAGAAGCTGGCCACAAAGGTCTGCTGCTTCATGCCCGGCTGCGCGCCCAGCGCACCGGCCTTGTCGCCCAGATCACGGACTTCATCCCGCTGGTTGGCCGCAAACGCCACCGGCGCACCGGCAGTCTTGCCCAGATCAATGCCCTCGTCCCGCTGGTTGATGTGGTAGGCTTTCAGCAGTCCCAGCCGGAGCAGCGTCACCAGATCGGCCATACGCAGGCCGCTTTGCAGCTCCAGCGCTTCCCGCAGCGTATCCGGCAGCACCTTACCGCGTCGTCTGGCCCTACGGAGGATACCCAGACAGGCTTTCCGGCTCAAAAAGTATCTGCGATGAGGATGGGGCTCCAAAATCCGCCACAAGGAAGATCCTCTTGCGGCTCTGGGGGACACCCCAGTATTGAGCGTCAAGGAGTCGCCAACAAAGGGAGCTAAGAGCTCCCAATATGGCTGCCCCAGAATATTGCCAGCCCCAGGGATGACTTTGAGGAACATATAAGCCCGGTAAACCAATTCGGAGCGTTTCTTCCAGGACGCGCCGGAAGTCCTCGCCTTTGTTGGAGGAGAACGCGCCGGGGACGTTTTCCCAGCACACGAACCGGGGTCGAACATGGAGACCTGATCGCCCTCGAAGTAAGTCTGCATCTCGCATCTCCTTGATGATCCGAATCTGTTCCATGAAAAGGCCGGAACGCTCACCGGACAATCCGGTACGCGGCCCGGCCACAGATAAGTCCTGACAGGGACTGCCGCCGCAGATGATGTCCACCGGCGGCAGCAGCGCCCCATGCAGCTTTGTAATGTCACCATAGTGAAGCATCCCAGGCAGGTGCTCCATGGTGACGCGAATGGGGAACGGTTCGATCTCGCTGGCCCACAACGGCACGATCCCGTTGTGGATGGCAGCAAGCGGGAAGCCTCCAATTCCGTCAAAGAGACTTCCCATCGTGATGATCCTCATTTTACCGCCTGTACCACCGTGCGAGTCATATTGACCGCAGTCTGTGCCGTGTATACGGCAGACATAATGTTAGCTCTCGTGGTGGTATCCAAGCCGAAGGCTCCCGCGATGCGGGGGATCTCACCGGCGGAGAGCATCAGGCCCAAACCCAGCAGAGCGTGATCTTTGAATACCATCAGGCCCGCCACCAGAATGGTGGCCTGTAAAAAGGCGGTCAGACACAAGCCAATGACCTGTTTGCACCACTGGATGAAACCATCTGTGTACCCTCTCGGTACGCTGAACATATACAGGCTCCCCACGGCAATCTGGATAAGCAAAATGCCGCCGCGCTTGAGGTTGGCGAAAAACACCTTGATAATGGCGTAGGCCATAAGGATCAGACAGAACAGCAGCATAAGACCGCTGGTGGGCGTGTTCATGAAACCGCCGAAGGGCGTCAGGTTCACAAGATTGGCGATGCTGTCCACAAGGCTGAAATTCTCCAGTATCTGCTTTGCCACATCACCTATGGTGACTGTCCCGAATCCGGTAATGCCTGCGGTCAGGCTGGATTGCAGGGAGATGGCCAACACATACAGCCGCACTGGAAGCTGTGTGAACAGCTCCACCGCCAGAAAGCCCTTGAAGGCGTTCAGTATCGTTTCCCGCACATTGCCGCGACCGGAGGAATACTCCACGCCGCACTCGAAGCAGGCCACCACCAGCCCCACGGCGTACAGCGCCCAGCCCAGATAAGAGAAGAACAGCACAATGCTTTGCACCCAGCTCATGTCAAAGAGCTCGGCACCCATGCTGCCCATCTCGGCAAAGAAATTGCCCAGAAAACCCACGATCTGGCCGTAGAACCAGTCCAGGATCTGCCCCAGCACTGTATTTGCCACAAAATCCCAGATAAACAAAAACTATCACCTCCTATGAACGCAAAAACACCCTGCCATCGGCAGAGTGCTTTTGGTTGATTATTTAATTGCTGTGATTTCCTTCGATACCAAAGATATGATACATATAATCTGTGCGGGCATCGGCAATATGATAAATCAGCACAGTTTCGTCCACAATGCGGTAAATGCAGACATATTTCCCGATAAACAGCGCCCGGAAGCCATAGCGTCCAAGTAGCTGCGCTTCCTTTAGAACGCCCATCTCCGGAAAAGTTTCCAGCTTTTTTACAGAGGACAGAATGTTGTCAGCAAACTTCGCCGCAGACTGCTTTCCCACCATATTCTTATGATACAGCAGCAAGTCACGGTATTCCATCCGTGCTTCATGCAGCCACTCAATCTTCATTCAGAACCTCCTCCGTCAGACGTTCCATCTCGTCCATCGTGGAGGTTTTTGCGCCTGCCAGCCGGGATTGCTCCCGCTGGAGCAGCATAAACAGCAGATCAAGCTCTTTTTCCCTCTTTTCCCAGAGATCCAGCGGAACAAAGACCATTTCACCATCGCCGTTTCGGGTCAGATAAATAGGTTCCTGTTTCTCCTTGGCCAGCCTGACCATTTCATCATATCCATTACGCAGCGCAGTTGCCGAGCGGATCATCATAGTGCGCCCCTCCTTTATTCATCTATTATGCCTTTATTATAGATGAATTATTGCCTTGCGTCAAGTGCACATTGCCTGGTTCAGATTCCAATAATGTCCCACACATACAGCGGGGCGGTCAGGGTAAACACCAGACAGGCGAAAAGGATGGCCGGTGCACTCCACTCAAAGTGACCGGTTTTGCGGAAATCGAAATATACAAGGCCTAATTTGATGAAGAAAAATACGGCCAGAATCAGGTCAATGGCAGGAAATACCACGTTGTCGACCACCGTCTTGATCTGGCCGGAGGCCGTGGCCCAGGTGCTCTCCACGGCGCTGGCCACATCGCCGGTGCCGCCGCTGGTGCCGGTGGCGTAGGCCGACACGCACAGCAGGCAGCAAAGAAGCGCTGTGAGACACAGCGCCATAATTGTTCGTTTTACAGTTTTCATGTCCTTTCTCCTTCACATTGTCATTTCATTCATGGACGCTTCCTTTTGCTGCCGCCTGCCGCAGCTGGGCCAGCTTCTCCGCCGCCCAATCGGGAAGACACTCATCCTTGAGGATGCCTACGAACTCCGAACGGTTCCAGCGGGTCGTTTCGCCGTCCCCCAGACAGGTACAGCGTACCGAACGGCCTCTGGCATTGGGGCGGCAGCCGAAGCCATCCCTCGCCAGCCAGAGCTGATCCTCCGGCCGCCAGCAGGCTTCCCGCAGCACTTCCGGCGACAGCACCAGCACCTTTCCGGTGAAGTCCTGTTCACGGGAATTCGGCGCGCAGTGCTCTGCCCCAAACAGGTGCAGCTTTGCCAGCTCCGCCCGATACTGCGTAACGAATCCATCCAGCACCGCAGGATGGCTGCCCACCATAAATGCATAGCGATGGTCACCATCGGGAGGAATATAGATGCTCTGGCTCCACTGTATATTTGTCGGGTGATAGCGGCCATCATAGGAATGCTCCTGCAAGGTATTGGCCAGCACGAAGGCTGTCCGCTTATAGCCGTAGTGGTCGATGACACGCTTGGCGCAATCCTCCTTCAGATGCATACCGTCAAAGCCCTCACGGATCACCAGCTCTATGGCTCCGGCACAGGCGCAGTTGGCACGGTAGTTGGCCCGCCATTGCTCCAGCTCACCACGTTCCCGCGCCTCCTTCGCCGTGTAGGGGCACATTTGCTCATTCTCCATAGACAGCTTCTCCCGTTTCCAGACGCCTTGCCAGCAGACCCTTACAGCAGTCGTTGTCCATCAGCACAGCAAGGAGCCGTTCCGGCACCGGAGAGAGATCATAGTTCCCCTCGTCTACCTTCTGGCAGCAATGACAGCACGCAGGACGGCAGGCCGCGATCAGGCCATTCAGAAGCTGGTCGAAGGCCTCCTGCATTCCCTCCAGCACGTCGATGAGCTCCAAGGCGGTCACGGCCTTGGGCATCAGCATGATAAGATGTCGGCACATATGGGCTTCCAGCGTAATGTCCGACAGCGCCAGAGCCGCAAGCATTTCGTTGGGTATCTGAAGCCCGCGTTGATTGAATTCCATCTCACAAGTCATATATTTTCTCCTATTTTTCTTTCAGTGGGTATTGGGGTGTATGTACTAACGTACAGGCTTTCTTTCCGTTGTCGTAGTTGTTGAAGAAGGATATCTGCGGCGCAAACATAGATGGATCATAGTTGGTCATAATGTACTCCTCATAACGATCCTCCTTCTTTTTTGACATACTGTTCGGTCGATCCACCTCGAAGATGAAAAAGTCATGATATAGTTCTTTGATCTCGTCTTTCTTGTTGTAGGACACGATCACAAAGCTTTTTCGCGTGGCCAGCATATCATGCAGTTCCTGATGATCCGACCTGTAGAAAGGCACACCATACTTTTCTGCGCCAAGATACGGCGGGTCACAATAGAAAACCGTATCCGGCGCGTCATATTTACCCAAGATATCCTTGTAGCTCCGGTTCTCCATGGGAATGTGCTGCAGGATTCGCGCACATCTGGTGATCTGATGCTCGAATCTATCCCAATCACGGTCGAGCGCGGCAAACTCTGTTCCCAGCCCGTTGTAGCTGAGATTGTGAAGCAGAAAGAATATCGCCGCCCGCCGTGCGTCCGGTGGGATGGCGCGCTGCATCAGCATCGCACTGATCTCCTCCGCCTGTGCAGGCGGGAAACTGATCTGCGTCAGTTCCAGTTCTTCCGCCAAATTTTTTCCGGCAAAATCTTTATCTTTCAAAGTGCGGAGCATGGTCTCAAACTCCTCGCGGGAGTTTTGCATGTATTTTAGCTCTGTGATCACGGACACCGGCTTTTCCCTGACGCAATACATCATGTTATAAAGATTGCTGTCAAGATCGTTATAGATCCGCAGCACGCCGCGTGGCGTTTGGAGGTTCAAGGTCACACAGCCGCTCCCGCCAAAAACATCCACCAATTTGTTGTAATGTATCGGCATCAGGCTCTGGATGGCCCACATCAACTGCGCTTTGCTGCCTTTCCATGGAATAAGCTTGGCCAATGGTATGTTCATCCGCCCTCCTTACCAAAGCCATCCAGCGACCGCACCAAGCCCGCAATGGCGGCGTTCAGGCCGTCCCGCATCTTTTCAAGGCTTCGGATGGTGTCGTAGACCTCCGCCGCTGTCTCGGCATAGAAATACCCACCCCGGCAAGCCGAGATGGGTATGCTGTCGCACCGCAGGCGGTTGATCTTCTTCCGCAGCTCATTGCCGCTCAGGCCCAGCGCCTTTTCCAAGGTGCGGCTGCTGATGGCGTTTTTTCTGCCTTTGTAGCCCTCCTCCAGATACCGCGCAATGGTTTCTCGTTGCATAAACTCCTCCTACATGGTTATCTCCATCTCCTGTCGCGGCGCTTGAATGGGCTGACCGTCCAGACGGGCAAGGTAACCGTAGTCCCCAAGGACGCCGTTGTCCCGCCGCATCACGTCCCGACCGTAGGCGTCCAAGTCCAGATGCGGCAGGAGAAGCTTGCCCTCCTTTTCCCCGGCGATGACGCTCAGCTCGTCCCGTGCCAGCTCTCTGGGCGAATGGATCTCCGGCTCGAAGCTGTATTCGTCCAGATGGCCGGTCAAGGCAATGGCATCCTCCAGTCGTGAGAGCTGCAACTGCTGGGCAATCGCCTTGAACTTTGTCAGTTCTCCGTTGGCATCCAAGTCCGCAAGGCACCGGGCAAACCGGTTGAGCTGTTCCATCCCGTCATAGGCCATATCTGTGAACGACCACATATCCGGCACGGCGGTATCCTCGCATTCCAGATGCATCTCCTGCCAGTCGTCCAGCGCCAGCCGCGTCAGCACGGCGTTCAGCTCCGGCTGCGACGCGGGCAGGTTCAGTGGCACAGTCTGGCTTTCGTTGCTGCACAGAAACCGCATTATATACGCCGGTTTCCGTGGCGGCTTGCCCAAATCGGACGGAGCCTGCTTCAAATCGGAGTGCCGCTCCACATAGCCGTGAGGTGTAATGACGCTGCTTTCGCCTTGCCGCATCGTCTTGCCAATTTTCTCATAGTCCAGCAGCTCCAGCACGCTATCCGGCACCCTTTCCAACTCCGGCAGGAAGTCGTTTTCTACATAGAATCTGCCCAGCGCCATATCGTCCCTGACCTCCGGCACCACATGGCAGCAGTCTACGCTATACGCCAGATCCAACATCCGCTGGATCGTCAGCTCGTCGATCTCCATCTGCACTAAGCCCTCAAAGGCTATGGCGTCTGCCTCGTTGAACGTACTGAGCTGCTCCGCCAGCGCGTTGCATTGGTACAGGTCGCACTTGTCCAGATAGGGTACCAGAAAGTCATACCGGCCCAAGTCCTCCACCTGCCAATAGGGTTTCTGACCCTTCCGCAGCCACAGCTTCTCCAGCGCGTCCATCATCGCCCACGGCTTGGCGGGCAAGTCCAGCGGAGTGCCGTTGTCGTTATCGGGGTTGCCAAGATATACAGAAAAAACAACTTTATCCAAGCTCCATTCCTCCTCGCCGCTGCACGATGTCATCGCAGTTATCGGGGTCTGCGCCGGGGACGTCCCAGCCGCACATACTGCCGATCTTCATGGCCTCCTCCTGCGCGGGCGTCACGCCCAGCTTCCGGTTCTGCTCATCCGCAATGAGCCGGTTCTCGTGGGGATCGTCGGTCGACCAGTCGCTGGGATAATACCCGCTCTCACCACGCTTGATGCAGATGAGCTGGCCTGTCCCCGGCAGCAGCGTAAAGCACATCTCCGGCAGCTTGTCCAGATGAGGGCAAAACCGCTCCTGCTCCGTCTGGATGCTCCAGTCGTGATCCTGCCACAGATGAACGTACAGCTCACTGCCGCGGCCAATGGCGATCTCCCGTTGCTCAAAGCCCTCGCCCCAACCATCCGATGCCTGTCCGGTGATAAACTCCTTCAGCGTAGTCAGCTCCACCGCGGAAAGCTCGTGCCAAAGCTGACACTCCGCCACGCCCCAAAGTTGTTCACCGCGCAGCTCCGCACCGAATGTGACGGAGCGCACCTTGTTATTTACAGTGTCGGGCTTATTGTACCAGTTCATGAGGCCGCGGGTGACCTCCTCCGGCATCCGGTACTTCACAAGGGCGCTGCGGATGTTGTCCTCATATTGAACCAGTTCCCGTCCCGACAGCAGTTCCGGCTCCTCCGGCATATCTCCCCACTCGTTCCGCTCGTAAATATCGGCGGTAAGTGGCATATATAGCTTCATCACGCTGAGCTTGGGCGGCAGGACGGTAAAGCTGTCTACGCCGGGGATGAGGGCCAGCGTCCGCCCGTTGTCCCATTTCATATGGAACTGCCCCGCGTCGTCGATGTGTTCCACCGTTCCCGTCATCCCTGCCGGTACCGGCGCGAAGGGATCATCCATATTGTCCAGCCGGATACGGGTACCGGGCGGGTACTGCTTCCGCAGAAACGTTACCATTTCTCTGCTGATATCCATGTCACAGCCCTCCCATCTTCATATAGTCTGCCAACTCATGGGGATTTTCTTCCCCCACAAAGTCGAATAAAATATCATCCGCCGCCTTGCGGACAGCGGGATCGTCTGTCAGGACTTCGTAGCGGAAGCCGGTGGTGTTCCGATAGGGCAGCTCCTCGCGGATGCAGTCCAGAAAGGCGTTCGCGTCATAATAAGGAATTATTTCTCCGTTGGCAAAAGTCGCTTTGCCCACCATATGAACACTGCCCACGGTTCACATCTCCCTGCGGCCGCGGGGACGGGTACGGCGGGTGAAGTAAATGGCCGCAGCGCCCGCCACGGCCAGAATGATACAAATTGCTTTTTTCATCGTGTTTTCCTCCTAATTTTCAGTTCGTTCGCAATAGATTACATAGCGCTGCTTGCCACCGCTGGCGTAGGGATGGCAGGTCAGCAGTGTCAGTAGGTCGCGGCCCTGCTGTATTTTAATTTTCTCCACCTCATGAGGCTGGATAATTTGAATGTCGGCTACCGTGTAGGTCAGCGTTTCCCACAGGTTTGCGAGCTTCACGGTATCGCCTACAGCCAGCTTATCTATGTGCCGGAAGTAGTCCGCACCGCGCCAGCCCCGGTGTCCGGCAATGACGCAGTTGGTGTTGGCACCGCCGATGGGGGCGGAGGTATTGCCCAGCACCGCAGTTCCTGCGGAAAGATGGGCATCGGATGCGCCAAGATAGACCGGCATGGCCAGCTCCATGGCAGGTATCTCCAGCACGCCGATGATCTCGTCCTCGATGCCGTAGGTGGTCAGGTCAGCGGCGGGCGTCTCGCAGGCTTCGAGGTCAACGAGGCCGGATTGCTTTTCGTTATAGATACGCCGATTATAGGTTTGCAGGTCTGCCAGCAGTTCGGGGTACTGCTGCTCCGGCTCGTCATGTTCTGCTAAGAACTCCTGAACGGCAGCGTTCGTGTCGGCTTGGAGCCTATGTCCTGTAAATACCGGCCACAGCATGACGCAGACGCCCGCCACCGCCAGCAGCGCTGCCAGTACAAGGGATGTCTTACGCATGGCGCTTCCTCCTCACTAAGAAGTAACCGCCGCCGACCACCGCCGCCGCGCCAAGGCCGATGCTCAAGCCGATAAGATAGTGCTGCGTCCACGAGGATGCCGCTGGTTTTTCTGCGACGGCAGTCGCTCCCTGCTCTGGGGTATAAGGAACGCGATGCCCACGAACTAAAAGCCGGTGGGTGTTGATGCCGAAAGGCGTACATGTCACCAACGTGACCAAATCCTTGCCATCCTCGATTTGGAGCAGGCTTGTGTCCGTAGGCAAGACTGTGTTGATATTGTCTGCCTCATACGCCAACACCTCACCCAATACATGGATGTAAAATGTATCGCCTTTTTCGAGTTGGTCAATGTCCGAAAATAGCTTGGACGAGGCCATTCCACTGTGGGCAGACAGCACGGCGTGAGTACTGCTGCCGCCCACCGGCAGAGACGTTCCTACCACATGGCCCACGGATTTTTCCAATGTCTCTGCGCCCGTACCGTGCTGCACGGGCAGATACACACCTATTGGGGGAATATCCACATAGGCCATGACTCCACCAACCGTAAGTTGCTCGGCGTAGGCCAAGGGAGGGGCGGATGCCCCTCCCTCAGAGATCGTCGCATTGGCCAGCATGGCGTTATACTGCTGTGCCGCCTGCCGCTGGGCGGTCAGCTCGGCATCGTTGGTATCTGCAATGGCTGCGGTGTAGGTGGTTTCCACATCGGAATGATATTTCTCGTTCATCAACTCGCCGATCAGTGGATAGAGAAGTAACCCCAGCGCCACAGCACCGCAAGCCGCCGCCAGTAGCCAGCGTTTCACTGCTCGCTCTTATGCTTGCGGCTGCGGATCACGATGAAAGCTGCCGCACCCAGAAGTAGGACACCACCCACCGTATACATCCAAACACCCCGACCACCAGTCTTGGGCAGATCAAAACCGGGATTGTTAACCACGGTTAGGGGGAGGATCGCATTGCCATCCGTCATGGTAACATCCTTGCCATTGACAGTGGCAGAGGCGGTCAGCAGCTTTGCTCCGCACTTCTCGCACTGACCGCTCTCAGCGGTCTTAATGATGATCTTGACCGCTTCCTTCAGCAGTACATACCCCTTATCCGTGGAGGTTTCAGTCAGGCTGTAGCTATCATCCTCCAGGCCCTTCACAATGATGTGGCCCTGTGCATTGGGAACGAACGTCGTGGCGTCAGCCTTCTTTGCGGCAAAGCCCTTGGTATAGTACACACCGTCCTTCTGCTCTGCGATGATATAGCAATCGTCAGTATCGTTGTGCAGGGTGAACTTCACGTTCTGGATATTGCCCTTACCGTCAGAGAACTGCTTGAGGATGTCTACGCCATAGGTATAGACGTGGCAGCAGTCCTCCAGCGTGTCAAAATAGGTAGTGTTGGTGCGCTTCCAAGTCAGGGTCACCGTGTTGGGGTTATCCTTGTCGCCCATCTGAGCATCAGCGGTCAGAGTGGCGGCGTAAGTAATGCGCATGGTGCAATCGCTGTAACCACGCTTCACACTATCAACGTAAACACCCTCGGATTCATTGATCTCGCTCAGTCCGGATTCGGTCATCTTGATGGCCATAGAGTTCTGCACATCATCATAAACCACAGTGAACTTGCCGGAATTCTCGCCCCAGGTAGCGATCTTGTCGGTGCAGCCAGCATCGCGGAAGAACTCGATAACCACGTCGTCCTTGTGGTAGCAAATACCCTTGCTCAGAGTATCCACATAGGTGTACTCGCTCAGGGAAGAAGCCTTAGAGGTGATGGTAGGCAGGTTGCTGATGATCTGGTAGTCCACAACATCGCCCACAGAGGCGGTAGCGGTGTGAGCGTAGCCATCCTTGATGTCGGTCAGACTGCCGTTGTGCTTGCCGGTGGAGTTTTTGTTTTCACGGACGGTCTTGGAGAGGGTGGGGTTGCCAGTCTGGTTTTTCGGGTAAATCGCGATATCGTAGGTCCACTCGCTCCCATCAATGGTGGTCATGGGCAGAGATACAAAGAAGGGGTTGCAGGTGCTGGTGACCATTTCGGGAACGCGAGTCTCCACAACGAGGTACAGGCCCTGCTCCAGGCCAGAAGCGGAAGTATGGCCGGTGGCATCCGTCTCGGTCATAGCCACGCCGCCGTTCTTCACGGCAGTTTCCAGAGCGTTCTTGACAGTGGTGGCATTGGCAGCCAGTGCGGTGGCCAGTTTGTTGTTCAGAGTATCAGACGTGTAGTAGTTGACACCACCCTCAGTCTTGTGGGCATCTGCGGCGGTCAGGCCGATAGCGGACAGCACAGCGCTGGAGCGGTCACTGCTGTCGAAGCCATACAGCACCCCCACATGCCGCTGACCATCCACGACCTCGTTGTTCATGGCAATGTCAGCGACGCGAAGGTAGGTGAACTCCACACCTTGGATGGCGTATTTGCTCAGTTTGTCGATAACAGCGTCGTCATGCAGGCCGGTGGAAACATAGGATTCTGCGTCCCACACGCCGTCCTCGCTGGCCTTGGTAATGTCATATTTATAAATGTTCAGGGATGCTTTCTTCGCCGGATCAATGGTCGGCTCGGCAAATGCCGTAGTAACGAGGCTCAAGGCCATAATGGCGGCCATCAGCAGCGCCAATACGCGATGGATCTTTTTCATGTTCAGTTTTTCTCCTTCATAAATTCAGATTTTTTGCAAAAATAAACACCCATGCAAAGCATGAGTGCTGCAAACAGGAAATAGGTTGTGAATCCCGCGCTTCCCGTGAAGGGCAGAACGAAGCCCGCACTGTTGCAGGCGGTGATGGTAACGTCAGGATTGGCGTTGTCCAGCGTTCCCGTGAACAGCGGCTCGGTCATCAGGGTATAGCCAGCAGGTGCTTTAACCTCGGTAATACGATACTGTACGCCGATCTTGAGATTGTCCCACTTGGCGACGCCGGTCTTATCGGTAGTGATTTTGCTCACCTCTGCCCAGGTCTGTCCGTCTGTGGAAGTTTCCAGCAGCAGCTCCGCCCCGGCAAGGGGCGAACCCGTCACGTCCACCTTGCGGACGGTGAG
>ULRD01068009.1_pt1 | contig 32267 bp, 17 predicted proteins | sample 1955181 | NCBI WGS metagenome assembly ULRD01 (sample SAMEA4835675, study PRJEB28245) | human gut metagenome | biome: gut microbiome; material: fecal sample | place: Denmark | collected 2008
GACCAATTCAAAGAAAAACGGGCTTGACGTTTCCTCCCTTCAGCTTTCCGGAGCTGCCGGCTATACGGTGAACATTAACTTCTCCAGCGCCGCCAGCCTGGACAACACGGATTCCCTCTTCTGCGCTTCCATTGGCGGAACCGGTCTTAATTCCATTGTAGGACGCTATGAAAGCGGCAAGATAGGCATCGCCAACAATGGCAGCAGCTCGGGACGTCCCGCAAGCGGCTTAAGCAGCACCGCCATTGACTTCAACAGCCCGTTTTCACTGACTCTCTCCGTTCAGGCAGGGGGAGCCTACAGCGTGTTCATTACGCAGAATGGCACCACTCAGACCGTGTCCTGGCCCAACATGGCCCAAGCCGGAAATCTGGACCAGCTCTATATCGGCTGCTGGGCAACCTTGAACGGGAACCAGAGTTCCCCAACGGTATCCGGCCTCAGCTTCTGGGAAGGCGCGGCAACGCAGGATGACCTGGCAGCCATCATCAACGTTCCGGAACCGGCCACTGCCTCCCTGAGCCTTCTGGGGCTGGGCGCACTGCTCCTGCGCCGCCGGAGAAAGTAAAATTTCCTCCTGTCGGGCCGCTGGCGGTTTCATGCAGCCAGCGGCTTTTGTTTTTTATCCCTTTGAATCCAACTGCCATGAAATTTTCATCACTTTACCGCAGTCTGCTGTTCATCCCCATAACGGCGGCTTTCATCGGCGCGGCAGAAGCCAAGACGCTTCAATTATACATCCTGACAGGACAATCCAATTCCCTGGGAGCCGTCAAGGGGTCTCCGGCGTCCGCGGAGCTGCTGGAACAGTACAGGTCCGATGGAAGCACCAAATTCTGGCACAATAATTTCAACAAGATCACCGGCAGTTCCGTAGACTGCAATCCGCCAGCTTCCTCTTCCTGGGGTTCTGTCGTACCCCAGGTGTGCGGAACGGAGTCAAGCAATTACAACTGCATGGGGCCGGAGTACGGCTTTTCCGCCATGATGGAGCGCAAGGGATGGTCCCTGGGCGGCCCTGGCTCCGGACATGCGGACATGGGAATCGTCAAGGCCGCTCTGGACGGAGGAGGCAATTCCTATTGGAACAAAGGCACGAACGCCTATAATGCCATAGTGGAGACCGTCAGGAAGGCCTGTGAAAACGCCCTGGCCAACGGTTACGACAAGGTGGAGATCATGGGCGTAATGTACCTTCAGGGAGAGTCCAATACAGTCACTGACAGCAGTAATGCCGCCAATTCATTTTTAACGTTTCTGGACAACTTGCAGGGGGACCTTGCCCGGGATGGAGTGGACACCGGCCCTCTGGCGGCACATCAGGCCATTCTGGGAGAACAGGCCAAGTGGGGCACAACCAACGTCACAAATGCTGAAACGGGGGACGTCACAGGAGGATTCAACGGCAATGAAGGTTCTTCCGGAACAACCCGCGACCAGCAGGAAGCCCTGGCCCGGGCAAACGACAACATGGGCTGGGTTCCGACACGGGACCTCGCCAAAATCACCTCCGGCGACAACATGGGCGTCCATTACGACGGAAAGTCCCAGATCACCATCGGAGCGCGGTATGCCTATGAGGCGGCCAGGCTGGCCGGGTATGATACGGGTACGGTCCGCAGCGGAAATTACGACGCCGCTCTCTCTTCCACGGAAGCCTGGATGAACGGCAAGCTCCCCGTGGACAGCACGGCCGTCTGGGACGCAGCCTCCTCCGCCAAGGATAACATGGTGAGTTCCGCCGCCGGAACCAACGCCGCGCTTTACGGCATCAGGATTGAAGATACATACCTGAACACCATCACCATCCGGGGCGTGGCCGTTGACGGCAGTTCCGCTCCCTCCATGCAGGACGGCCATTTGATCCTGGGGAGCGGCGGCATCGACATCGCAACCGGAAAAAACCTGAACATCGCTTCCGTGCTGGAGCTTCAGGGCGACCAGCAATGGAACATTGCGGGAGGAAGCACCCTGTCCATCCGGGGGAGCAGTTCTTCCGGCAACCATCAGCTCACGTTCATCACGGGAACGGGAGACGTCGCCATCCGCAATTCCACCCTTGCGGCTGATCCTTCCGGAATCGCCAGAGTGGAGGTCAGCGCCTACGTCAATACGGATGCCGCCGCTTTTACGGGAAACTGGACCGTCGGTCCCGGCGTGGAATTAACAATGAACGGCACGGATACCAAGACCGCCGGCTCCGGCTGGGGAACGGGCTCCGTCACGCTCCAGGGGGCAACCGTCCTTGCCGGCTGGGAACACGTGACGTCCAATACGTGGAGCAACGGTTTCATTCTGGAGGAAGGCACCGTTTCCTCCTTCGGGAGCTCCACCAACGCCACCGGAAAAGTCCTGACCCTGTCCGGCGGGATTTCCGGAAATGGGGCCTTGTCCAAGACCACCGGCAATACGCTGGTTCTGGCCCATGCCAATACCTATGCGGGAGGCACCCAAATCCGGGGAGGCACTTTGCGGCTCGGAGACAAAAGCGCCCTGGGCACGGGAACGGCGGCCGTTCACACGGGAGGAACGCTGGATTTGAACCGTTATGACGTTTCCAACACCATCCGCCTGTCCGGAGGGGAGGTGCTGAACTGGGGCACCGTTGCGCGCGTGGAAATCGGCCACCAGGTGGTCTGGGCGGACCAGCACCTGGAGGGAACGCTCGCCTTGTCCGACGGCTCCCGCATCCTGGCCGGCAATTCCATGACGCTGGGAACGGGCGACAGCCTGGCGGCGGGGAATTTTACCGTGGAGCTTTCATCCATGAACCTGGTGGAAGGAGGCGAAGGGCTGGCCTCCATCATCATGACGGGAGGCGCCTTGAACCTGCTGGACGGCCTGACTCTGGACGTCAGCGGCATCCTTGCTCGCGCCGGCACCATGTCCTTCAGGATTACGGATATTTCAGGGGGTACCCTGGAAGGGCTTTCCTCCGCGGAAGATTTTTCCCTGGCAGAGGCCGCCCATGGCTGGAATGTGCTGGATTACGACGCTTCCACGGGAATCGTGACGCTTTCCGTGCCCGAACCGTCCTGTGCCCTGCTGGGGCTCCTGGGCATGGCGGCTCTGCTGGCAATGCGCCGCAGGGCGTGACTTTTTCCCCCTGCTCCCGAAGCCAGCAGGAGCGCCGCCAGCCTTTGCGGCGCTCCGTGACCGGACCTGAACAGCCCGGGGATTTAACTGGAAGTTATGCCTTCCTCCCCCCAGCCGCCTTTCCTCTGCGCGCGTTGGAAATAACCGGAGTAAACAGGGCGAAATGGGGCAAACGGCTTAATAGCTTTTCTTTCCATGTCCAGGTGCTAGACTCCGCGCAAGGCATCTCCACCCATGACAACCACACGCTCGGGATTTACCAAACTTGCAGCTATCTGCATTGCCATCCTTCTGGGGGCCGTCATCTGGGAGCTGGGGTGGCCCCTGACGCATGCGGAGCATGAATGGTCGCGCCTGATTGCGGCCGTCGCCACGCTGGGCCATTTGACGGGCGTGCTGGGCTCCTTCTTCCGGAAGGAGATCAACCGCCCTTCCCTGAGGCTGCTGATTTTCCAGATTATCTGCTGCCTGCTGATCTTCCTGCTGATCGCCAGGGAGCAGCAGGAGGACAGTTACATGAGGTTTACGGAGCTTTCCCGCCTGGTGATTACGGCAGGGCTGATCGCCATCCCCACGCTGATGTCCCTGACCAGGATTTTTGAATGGCTGCTGGGCAAGCAGAAAAAAGGGCGCCCGCTGATGGCTCCCGCCATGCAGTTTGTGACCTCCCTGGGGGTGGTCATCCTGGCGGGCACCGGGCTGCTTCTGCTCCCCAATTCCACGTATCCCGGCATCACGCTGAGCTTTACGGACGCCCTGTTCACCAGCACCAGCGCCGTGTGCGTCACCGGGCTGAACGCCGTGGACTTCGCCAGCACTTTCACCCCGCTGGGGGAAATGTTCACGCTTGCCCTCATCCAGATCGGCGGGTTCGGCATCATGACGTTCGCCTACTTCGTGGCCATGGTGGCGGGCCAGGGCTTTTCCCTGCGTGACCGCGTGCTGCTGACGGACCTGCTGGACGAAGGGAACCTGGGGTCCGTGGTCTCCTTCATCACCACCATCGTAGTCAGCACGCTGTTCATTGAACTGTGCGGGGCCGTCCTCCTGTACTTTTCCTGGGAAGGAAAGGATATCAACCTGATGGGGGAACCCCTGTGGTGGCACTCCCTCTTCCACTCCGTTTCCGCCTTCTGCAACGCGGGTTTTTCCACGTTCCCGATGAATCTGATGGAGCCGGGCATCCGCCTGTGCTACAGCGGGCAGGCCGTCATCATGGCGCTGATCGTATGCGGCGGCCTGGGATTCGGCATTTACAAGGAAATCAACTCCCGCCTGGTCAACCGCTTTCTGGCCAAGCACCGCCGCCTGCGCATGCAGTGGACCCCGTATTTCAAACTGGTGATGATCGCCACGGGCATTCTGCTGGCTGGGGGCGCCCTGTCCATTTTTGCCGTTTCCGCCCCCCACACTTCCGAACCGCTGGGGCAGCACCTCTGGAGCTGCCTTTTTGACAGCGTCACGGCCCGCACGGCGGGATTCAATATCAGCGACTACAGCCGCTACCTGCCCGCGGCCAGCCTCATCATGTGCGGCCTGATGGTGGTGGGCGGCAGCCCCGGCGGCACGGCGGGCGGCATGAGAACCACTACCTGCGCCATTGCGGGCGCGGAAATCCTGCGCATCCTCCGCGGCCGGGACCACGTGGAATTCTTCCACCGCCGCATTGACCAGCGCACTGTGGCGCGGTGCGTAATCACGGTGGTGGTCTCCTGCGCGTGGATCGGCTGTTTCACCATTCTTATTTGCAGCCTGGAGCCCGCCATGAGCTCACTGGATATCTTCTTTGAAAACTGCAGCGCTTTTGCTACGGTAGGCGTGTCGCGGGGAATCACGCCCAATCTGAGCGACCCTTCCAAGTATCTTCTCATCATCAACATGCTCGCCGGCCGCGTGGGGCTTTTCGCCTTCCTCATCGCGCTGGCCGGCACCCCTACCCCGCGGCATTACCGCTATCCATCCGTCAAAATTCCGTTAACCTGAACATACCATCATGAGATATACCGTTATCGGCCTGGGCCAGTTTGGACAGGAGCTCTGCACGGAGCTTTCCGCCCGCAACATTGAAGTAGTGGCCGTCGCCTCCACGGATGAAGAACTGGAGCAGATCAAGGACCTGGTGACTTACGCCGTGGTGACGGATTATACCAATCCGGCCGCCCTGCGGGAACTGGAGCTGGACGACCAGTCCGCCGTGATCGTCGCCATCGGGGACAGCTTTGAAGAAAACCTCCTCGTCGTCACGCACCTCCAGAAAATGGGCGTGCGCTACATCTACGCCCGCGTGATGAGCCCGGTGCACGAGCACATTTTAAGCCAAATGAACGTGTACGCGCTCATCAACCTGTCGCGCGTGGCCTCCAAGCAGCTCGCCAGCCAGCTGGAATCCCCGGAATTCCTGCGCGTCTCCCCCATGGATGAGAACCACAGCATCGTGGAAATAGCCGTGCCGCGCATCTGGGTGGGCAAACGCCTCCGGGACGTGGGCCTGCGCACGGAGCACCATCTCAACCTGCTCACCATCCGCCGCGGAGAAGCCCAGACCCCGCAGGGGCGCCGGGAAATTCTTTCCATCCCGCGCATTCCCGTCATTGGCACCCCTTCCCCGGACCTCGTCTTTGAAGACCACGACATCCTGATCCTGTTCGGCAAGGAGACGAACCTGATTGAATTCGCCCAGTTGTCCAAGGGCCTGTAAACCCGGACCAGTCCCATTCCGGAAACCGGGCTTTCAGGACAGTTCTTCAAAAGCGGTCATCAAGCGCTTTTCAGAAATACGGCCCTTGACGGAGATGGCGGGGGCGAAGACGGCCAGGCGGTATTCTTCCAGCAGGTAGCCGTACTGCGTCCAGCGCGGGTCGCCGTCATGTTCCGGCAGGGCCTGATGCCAGGGGAGGTACACGCGTTCAAAGAGGTCCAGGCGTTCCAGCTCCCTGGCCAGGGGCTGCTGGCCGATGCGCCTGATGCGTTCCGCGATGCCCTGCATGTACCGTTTCAGGTCCGGCAGGCGTTCCGCTCCATGCGCCCACAGGAAGCGGGAGCGGAGCAGCCAGTCAAGCTGGCGCCGGAGATCAGCCGTGATGCGCTCCGTATGGCGCACGCCCTGCTGCGCGGTCATAAAGTCCCTGGCGGCATGCTCCGTGGCCGCTATCAACTCCCAGACGTCCGCCACGCTGTGCGCAGCGTCAAAGAGGTTCTGGCGCAGGCTCATTTCCGCAGCGGCGAATTGTTCCGCCGTGCGCGGGAGGGGGCGGCCCATGGCGATCTCCGCGGAGACGTCCACCAGGTCGTCCGCATTGGTGGACGGGTCCCTGCCCAGCATGTGCAGGGAAAGCTTCCCTTCCAGTTTCAGCGGGAATTTCTTGCGGAGGTGGTTGAGCTGGTCCGTCTGGCGCAGGCGCATGAAGCGCAGGCAGCCTCTCCGGTGGGCTTCTTCCGCGCGCAGTTCATCCTCAAAAACGCGGACGCCTACAGACGGGCCTTCATCCACCAGGGCTACGTAACCCGGCCTTCCCGCCACGTCCACCGTGCGCTCCAAATCTCCGCAGGTCCATTCCTTCATTCCGGTTACGGATACGATGTCCGCCGCTGTTTCCCGGAACCGGCGGGAGAGCTTTTTGCCCAGCCGCGCATTCAGCTCCGCAACGTCCGTACCCATGGCAAGCTCTTCTCCTTCGTCGTCGCAGACCCAGATTTTCGTGACCAGCTCCGCCGGAATGCGGTTCATGTCAAAAAAGGAGGGAGCGCAGAAACGCCCGGTTTCCGCTTCCACGAATTCCGCCAGCTTCTGCCCCAGCGGGCCGTCCGGCTCCAGGCCATGCCGCAGCTCTGCAAAGTAGGCGGCCTTCTGGCTGATGGGCTGGAGAAAGACGCGCAAGTCCTTGGGAAGGGTGCGCAGCAGGCATTCCGCCCGCTGGGCCAAATGGCCCGGGACGCCCCATTCCGGCAGCCATTCCGGCACGTCCGGCAACTGGTCGATATGGACGCCCAGCGTCACGCCGTCATCTTCCGCGCCGGGGTCATTCTGGTAATACACGGCGTATTCCGCGCCGCCGCAGGAAATTTCATCCGGAAAGCCGTCCAGAAGGTCCCTGCCCCAGAAATCATACATGGCCTCCTGCGGCGGAACGTGCAGGGCTTCCGGGTTGTCTTTTTCCATGCTTCCGGCCCAGCGCAGAAAGGCCCTGGCCGTGCAGCAGTCCTGCGGAATGAGCCTGTCAAAGAATTCAAAAACGCCTTCCTCGCACCAGACCTGGTCCGGGCGGCGCAGCTTCAGTTCTATCTGCCGCACTTCCTCCCGGAGCGTTTCCAGATGCCTGATGCATCCGGGTTTCGTACGGAAGCCGCCGCCCAGCAGTCCTTCACGGATCATGATTTCCCGCGCATGGGCGGGATTGATGCGGCCATAGTGGACGCGCCTGTTGTCAATGATGCGCAGACCGCCGCACACCACGCGCTCCACGGCGTAAACCGCGCCCTGCTCTTTGTCCCACCGGGCTCCGGAATAATGGGATTCACAGAGATGGGGAGCCACCTGTTCCACCCATTCCGGCTCCAGCCGGGCGGCGCGGCGCATCCACAGGCGCGTGGTGTCCACCAGCTCCACGCCCATCACCCATTCGCTCCGCTTCTTGCGGCGGAACAGGCCGGAACCGGGAAAGATGCCGAAGGAGCGTCCCCCGGCGCCGCGGTATTCCCGGTTGTCCGCATCCCAGAGGCCGAACTGGCGCGGAACGCCCGCCAGGATGCTCCGGTGAATCATGGCGAAGGAAGCCTGCCGTTCCACTTCCGCCTCCAGGGGGGGGATCCTGCATTTCAAGGTCTCCTTCAGCAGCCGGGAAAGGTCTTCCCACAGGTTGAACCATTCCATCATGCGGTTGAAATTGAGGAAGTTTTTCCCGCACCATTTCCGGAGCTGGTTTTTGTGCCAGCGCCGGCCTTCCCGGAACTGCCACGCAGCCTTCCACAGTTTGAGCAGGGACAGGAAATCGCTGTCTTCATCCTTCCACTGCGCGTGGGCCTGGTCCGCCTTCTGCGCGGCATCCGCCGGACGTTCCCGGGGGTCCATGATCCCCAGGCCAGCCACAATCACCAGCATCTCCGGCAGGGCCTGTTCATGCTGCGCTTCCAGCAGCATGCGGCCCAGCCGCGGGTCAATGGGCAGCCGCGCCAGCTTCATGCCCACGGGCGTGAGCTGCCGGGCCTTGTCCAGGGCGCCGATTTCCCGCAGGGTGCGGTAGCCCTCCGTGACCAGCTTGGAGGAAGGAGGGTCCGGAAGGGGGAATTCCGGCATTTCCGGAAGACCCAGGTCTTTCATCCGGAGAAGCGCCCCGGCCAGCGCGCTGCGCCTGATTTCCGGGTCCGTGAAGTCCGGCCTGTCCTCCCAGTCCTCCTCACTGTACAGGCGGATGCAGACGCCCTCGCACACGCGGCCGCAGCGGCCAGCACGCTGGCGTGCGCTGGCCTTGGAGACGGGTTCTATCTGAAGCCGCTGCACCTGGCGCGCCGGGCTGTAGCGGCTGACTCGCGCCAAGCCGGAGTCAATGACGTAAATGATGCCGGGAATGGTCAGGGACGTTTCCGCCACGTTGGTCGCCAGCACGATGCGGCGGCAGCCGCGTTCCGGATGAAAAATCCTTTGCTGGTCTCCAAGGCCCAGCCTGGCAAAGAGGGGGAGGATGCGCGTGTTCCTCAAATTCCGGCCTTCCAGCTTTTCCGCCACTTCACGTATTTCACGCTCTCCGGGGAGGAAGACGAGCACGTCCCCGCGGTCGTCCAGGGTGTCCAGCCAGTCCACGGCGCGCGCCACATGGGCGGGGAGCTCTTCATCATCACGCAGAGGCGGCAGGTAATGAAGGTCCACCGGATAGGTACGGCCTTCCACCTGGACGATGGGGGCGCCCCCGAAGAACTCGGAAAAGCCCCCCGCATCCAGCGTAGCGGAGCTGATGACCAGCCGCAGATCCTTCCGCCTGTCCAGCAGAAGCTTCAGGTAGCCCAGCAGAAAGTCGATGTTGAGGCTGCGTTCATGGGCTTCATCCAGAATCAGGGTATGATACTGGCGCAGGTCCGGATCATGCTGCGTTTCCGCCAGCAGAATGCCGTCCGTCATGAACTTCAACCGCGTATCCGGCCCGGCTTTTTCCTCAAAGCGCACCTGGTAGCCCACCAGGCCGCCCAATTCGCAATTCAGTTCCTCCGCCACACGGCGGGAAACGGAAGCCGCGGCCAGCCTTCTGGGCTGGGTGCACCCCACCCTGCCCCGCGCCTCCCCGGCAAGCTCCATGGCCATTTTGGGAAGCTGGGTGGTCTTGCCGGACCCGGTTTCACCCACCACCACAATGACCTGATGCTCCCGCATCGCCGCCAGAATGTCGTCCCGGCGGCGGGAAATGGGGAGGTCCGGATAGGTGATGTTCATGATGGAGGGGAGAAAAAAACCCTGCAAGAACGTCCTGCAGGGTTGATGGAAAAGCCGGAAAGGATTTCTTTACTGCCGGGGTTTGGGAAGGGCGATGCGGCCGCTCCGGGTCAGCATCTGCACGTCGTAATCCTCAATGAGAGACAGGAAGCGGTCAATCTTGTGCTCACCGCCCGTCACTTCAATGGTCAGGGCGTCCCGCGTGACGTCCACGATGCTGGCGCCCAGGATCTGGCAGAATTCAATGACTTCATGCCGCGAAGCGGAATCCACGCCGATGCGGGTCAATACCGTTTCCCGGTACACGTTGTCCGTGTTGCGGAAATCCACTACTTCCACCGTGTTGACGAGTTTTTCCAGATGCTTGATGATCTGGTCCAGAACATCCTCCTTTTCGCGCACGACGATGGTCATCCGTGAAAAGCGCGGGTCCTGGCTAGGGGCAACGTTCAACGAATGAATATTGTAGCCCCGTCCACTGAACAAACCGGCAATGCGGGCAAGCACGCCAAATTTGTTTTCAACAAGTACGGAGATAGTATGACGAGTCATAAGTTTAATTTCTTAAAGGTGATGCATTATAGGCGCTTTTGACTGCCAGTCAAGCCCGCGGCATAAGGATGCCGGAAAACGCTTCTCCGGATGCGGCCTTCCGCAGACGCCGCACAGGCGGAATTCAAAGCTCCCGCGGCATGATGGCGTTGCTCTTCGTCGCCGTGGGAATGCGGGGCAGCAGCGTCTTTTCGGAAACCGGGCGGGCATCCACTTTCACGTTGAACTGCTGCCCGTCACGGGAAACGGTCAGCAGGGCCGGCCCCTCCCTCAAAGCCCTGACCAGTGCATCCATAGTGCTGACGCTCTGATGATTCACGGCAAAGACCATGTCCCCGGCCTGGAGGATCTGCCCCACGGATTTCTTCGGATTCACCTGGATGACCAGCAATCCCCGCGCGCCGATGGACTGTTCCTCAGCGGTGAGTTCACGCAGGTGCATGCCCACTCCTTCCATAAAGTCCTCCCACGGAGAAGGAACGTTCTTTAAAATGCTGTCCCCCACTTTCAGGGTGACGTTCATTTTTTGTCCCTTGCGCCAGATTTTCAGCCGGAATTTGTCGCCGATGGAAAGATTTTCAATGTGGTCCTTCACATCCTTGTCGGTCTGGATGGGAACTTCATTGAAGCTCAGCATCACGTCTCCCGTCTGAAGGCCCGCCTGCTCCGCCGGGGAACCGGGCTTCACGATGTTGACTACTGCGCCGCCTGCTTCATGGTAGTCCAGGAAACTGCGGAGCGGGGGAGTATTGCGCACAATGTCCAGCCCCAGGTATCCTCTCATGGGGCGTCCATGCCTGCAAATCTGCTCAAAGCTGTGCACCACCAGATTGGAGGGAATGGCAAAGCCGATGCCAGCGTAGTTTTTCTCCACATTGGGAAGCACCGATTTGTTGATGCCGATGATTTCACCGCGGATGTTGATGAGAGGCCCTCCGGAATTGCCGGGAAAGATGCTGGCATCCGTCTGGATCAGGTCCAGGCCGGAATCCACCAGCTTGCGTTCACGGGCGCTGATGATGCCGCGGGAAACCGTCGTCCCCAGTCCATAGGGGTTGCCGCAGGCCAGGACGATCATGCCGGGTGCAATCTCGTCACTGTTGCCGAACGGAAGAGGCGTGAAGGCCATCGGGTTTTCCACCTGCAGCACGGCGATGTCCAGCTCCGGATCCACCCCTACCAGGCGCACGGAAACGCTTTTCCCGTTGCTCAGCGTGACGCGCAGCGCATGCTTGTTCTGAATGACATGGTAGGCGGTAATGATATGCCCCTCTTCCGTGACGATGACGCCGGAACCCAGGCCATGGACCGCCAGCCTTTTTTCAATCATGGATTCGCCGTCTTCGGAAGGCTGCGGCACGCTGGTCACGCCCGTGGTGTCTATGCTGACCAGCACCCGTTCCACCAGCCGGGCGACGCGTGAATATTCTTCATTGAGCTGGTGCAGGATGGGAACGTCCTCCTCCTTGAGTTCGGACTGCTGCGCCATCGTAAACACCTCAGACCGGAAGGAAACGTTCTTCTCCGTAACGCGGCTGTTCCACCTCCAATAGGCAACGGAGACGACGGTCATCATAACCGTCATCATGATGACAAGTAAAGCCCGTGTCCATATAGTCGATCTCATGGAAATGCCCTGCCGTAGTAACGATCAAACGGTTTGCGGCTTGATCACGAGGAGATGCCTGAAAAATGGACCTGGAAGACTCCAGCCGCTTTTTGACATTCCGGTTCTATTGATACTATTTAAGCCTATTCTCTTCAAATGAAAAAACTTTCAAATGACAAATACGTCTTTTAACGAGGCATATTTTATGATACCGTATGGGTACGGTTTTATGGGTACCAGCACTTTACAACAACAAGCCATTCACCTCGTTTTCGGTACGGACGAAGGAATGGTGCGTGAAAAGGCTTCCGGCATCTTTGCCGCCCTGACGGAAGGCACGAATGAATTTTCCCATGAAATCCTGGAAGCGGCCTGCGGCGATTCCGATGAAGCGGACCAGGTGACGCGCCAGGTCATGGAAGCCCTGCGCACGCTGCCGTTTTTTCCGGGCCGCAAGGTGGTCTGGATGAAGAACTGCAATTTTCTGGGGGATTCCGTCACGGGGCGTTCCTCCACCACGGAAGCGGCTCTGGACTCTCTCAGGCATCTGCTGGAAGGGGGGCTGGGACCGGACGTCCTGCTGCTCATCTCCGCCTCCGAATTTGACAAGCGCCGTTCCTTTAACAAATTCCTGCTCCAATCCGCCGCCGCGGAGGAACTGAACAAGCCGGACATCACCAAGGCCGGCTGGGAAGGCAGCCTGATGCCCCTTATCAACAAGGAGGCAGGCGCGCGGGGCATGAACTTCGATTCCGCCGCTCTGGAGTTATTCATTCACCGCGTCAGCGAATCCTCCCGCCAGATTATTTCCGAAATTGAAAAACTGGACCTTTATCTGGGCGCGGACAGGCGCACCGTGATGCCGGAGGATGTGGAGCGCATGGTTCCGCTGACGCGCACAGGCGTTATTTTTGAAATTTCACGTGCTCTGGAAAACAAGAAGAGCGACGCGGCCATCTCCCTGATTGACTTTCAACTGGAACGCGGTGAAAACGCCGTCACGATCATGCGCGCAGCGTTTATCCCCACGCTGAGAAATCTGCTGGCCGCCAGGCTTTTATGTGACGCGTTCAATCTGAAGCCCACCAACTTCAAAGAATTTACGGCCCGCATCTCCTCCCTGCCCTCCTATGCCGCGGCGCTGATTCCCCTGAAAAAAGACGGCACTCCCAATGCGTACCCGCTTTTCCTGGCGGCGCAGAACGCTTCCAAATTCAAGACGGAACGGTTGAAGCAGACTTTAAAGGAATGCATGAAGGCGGACAAGGCCCTGGTATCTTCTTCGCTTGATCCGCGGCTGATTCTGCACCGTCTTGCCATTTGCTCCGCATCCTGATGAATTCCTCTCCTTCCCCCGCCTCCTCCCTGTTCGACGTCCTCGTCGTCGGCGCCGGGCACGCAGGCATTGAAGCGGCGTTGGCCGCCTCCCGCCTGGGGTGCTCCGTCGCCGTTCTGACCCACAACCTGGATACCATCGGGCAAATGTCCTGCAACCCGGCCATCGGGGGGCTTGCCAAAGGCCACATTGTCCGGGAAATAGACGCCCTGGGAGGGGCCATGGGACTGAATACGGATGCCACCGCCATCCAGTTCCGGATGCTGAACGCCTCCAAGGGGCCCAGCGTGCGCGCACCCCGCGCCCAATGCGACAAAACGGCCTACCGAGCACGAATGAAAATGGTTCTGGAAACCGCCCCGGGCATACGCCTGTTCCAGGGTGACGTGGTCAAACTGCTCGTCAACGGGGAGCAGCAGGTGACGGGAGCCGTCACTTCCCTGGACTACACCATCTGCGCGCGCAGCGTGGTCATCTGCTCCGGTACATTCATGCAGGGGCTGCTGCACGTGGGTCTTCAGCACATAACGGGCGGCCGCATGGGCTGCGCTCCTTCCAGCCTTTCCACCGACCTCGCCGCGCTTGGCTTTCAAGTGGAACGGCTTAAAACGGGCACCTCCCCGCGCGTCAATGGAAGATCCATTGACTTTTCCGTTTGTGAAATGCAGCCCGGAGACGCGCCGGAGGCTCTGTTCAGTTACCGTTCCCGCGACGTACTGAAACGCGCTTCCGAACCTTTCTGCACCCTGAACACATGGGGAGACGAAGACTTCCGCATGAAGCAAATGCCGTGCTGGATTACCTACACCAATCAGACCACCCACGACATTATCCGGGACAATTTAAAATTCAGCCCTCTCTATAGCGGCATCATTGAGGGCATAGGCCCCCGGTACTGTCCTTCCATTGAAGACAAAATCGTGCGCTTTGCGGAAAAAACCAGCCACCAGGTCTTCCTGGAGCCGGAAGGCCGCAGTACGGAGGAATTCTACCTCAATGGCGTTTCCACCTCCCTGCCCTACTCCGCGCAATGCGATTTCATCCACACCATTCCCGGCCTGGAAAACGCCCAACTGATTCGTCCGGGGTATGCGGTGGAATATGATTTCTGCCCTCCCACGCAGCTGCACCCTACTCTGGAAACCAAGCTGGTGGAAAACCTGTACTTTGCAGGACAAATCAACGGTACCTCCGGCTATGAAGAAGCCGCCGCGCAAGGTCTGATGGCGGGAACAAACGCCGCTCTGAAAACTCTGGGCAAGCCCTCCCTGGTGCTGCGCCGCGACCAGGCCTACATCGGCGTCATGATAGACGACCTTGTCACCAAGGGAACGGACGAACCGTACCGCATGTTCACCAGCCGGGCGGAATTCCGGCTGCTGCTGCGCCAGGACAACGCGGACCTGCGCCTGGCCCCCCTGGCTTTTGAAACGGGCCTCATCACCCGCGAAACGTTCAGGAAAACGGAAGACAGGCAAAACGCCATTGAGGAAGGAATAGCAAAAGCAGCTCTGCTTAAACATGAAGGCGTTTCCCTTTCCACCTGGCTCAAGAGGCCAGGCAATGACTGGACCCTGCTGCCTGAAGAACTGAAAAAAATGTTCCACGTGGAACATTTGGATGCCATTGCCACGGATATCCAGTATGAAGGCCACATTGAAAGACAGAAAAAACAGGCGGAAAAAATCACCCGGATGGAAAGTAAAATCATTCCTGCCGACATTGATTACGAACGCGTTCACGCCCTGAAAAAAGAAGCGGTCATCAAGCTGGGCAGCATACGTCCTGCCACTATCGGGCAGGCTTCCCGCATTCCGGGCATTACTCCGGCGGACATTGCCCTGCTGCTTGTTCATTTGCAAAAGCGCGGCAGGCAGCAGGCATGAAAGCCTGCGCCGTTTTCATGCCGGGGCTTTAAATTTGAATATGGCCCGGCTCCTGAATGCTGAAAACTTGCATGCATGCAAGGTAAAAGCCTCATGCTCTCCCTATGACCCGTTTTCCACTCCCTGCAGGCTCCGGTTTATAAACGAGGGGAGGGGGGGGCTTTTTCCTGAATATTTTCCCCTGTATGACCGATACGCTTCCGGCTCGGTTCATGCCATCCGGCTTGTCTTAAAAAAGGGACACGAACAGAGAGGATGCACAATGATGAGAAAAACCGCCGAATGGCAGGCTCACCGGTAATTAAAGATGCTTTCCCGGTTTAAAAACAATCCGGAAGGCGAATGAATAATTGACTGTGCCCGTTACCGGTAGCTTACGTCGCCCCGGATGCACACATCGCTTCCAAAGATGCTCACAACCGGCTGCTCAAGAAAGGCTTCACGTTCCAGGAATGAACCGCCCGTTACGCCGTCTGCGCCGCCGCCCGTTATGATGGGCGCGTAAAATCCCACCCATTCATCCACCAGGCCGGCTTTCAGGAATTCCCGGACCAGGCAGCCTCCCGCTTCCAGCAGGACAGTCCCTGTTTTTCTTTCATTATACAGATTTTTTAATAATTCCAAATAACTTGAAACGTTCTCTACAATCAGGGTCCGGTCACGGAATTCATCCGTCAGGCAAACGGAATCCGCAGGAATGGATGCGGCGTTGTGAGTCAGGATAATGCGCCAGGGCTGTTCCTTAAGGGAAGAAACGGGACGGTCCGGTTTTCTGATGGTCAGGGACGGATTGTCCAGGCGCATGGTATTTCCTCCGGTAAGAATCGCATCGCACTCAGCCCGCAGGGTATGTACGAAAGACCTGGATTTTTCATTCGTCAGCCACTGGGACCGTTCCGGACTGCGTGAAATGCGGCCGTCCAGGGACATGGCGCTCTTTGCGATCACCCATGGGCGCCCCTCCAGCATGTTCAGCCTGAATCCCCGGATTAAATGATCGCATTCCTTTTCCAGAATTCCGCGGGTGACTTGGATGCCTGCTCTCCCAAGAATATCAGCCGCGGCGCCGCGGTGTCTGGGATTGGGGTCTTGAGAGCCATAAACCACCCGTTTGAAATGGTGTTCCAGAATGGCTTCCGTACAGGGTGGCGTTTTTCCGGTGGTGCTGCACGGCTCCAGAGTAACGTACAGAGTGGAATCCGCAAACAGGGTCGCGTTGCCTCTGGCCGTTCCATCGGCAATAGCCTTCCTTTCCGCATGGGGCAGGCCGGCTTTTTCATGAAAACCGGAGCCGATCACCTGGTTTTCATGCACGATGACCGCTCCCACGCAGGGATTAGGACTTGTCAGCCCGACCCCTTTTTCGGCCAGTTTTACGGCCATGTTCATCCAGCGCGTATCTTGGTCCTCCGTGTTCATGCCGACCTTGTAGCACGAATGCGCGAGAAAGGACAATCACGTTGTGTGATTGAAGAATATTAGATTTAACAATATTAAATTCCTTCTTCTTCTACCCTGTGCCCAGTGTGAACAACGTTTTTACCGCCTGGGAATGAATGGATTGAAACCATCCGACAGTGTGAATAAATTCGGTTCATAAAAATGTGGATAACATCTGAATAACTTATTCACACCATACTCACAGTTAATTGACTTATCCTTTCACAGGGTTATTGGCAAGTGGAACCGTGAAACGGAGCCGCACGTTCCGTCTTGCGGAAGCGCCGGAAGAAAGCATACCATTCCTCCATGAGGGTTGCCAGATTGATTTACATTCCGGAAAGGGACCATACCTTTCCCGCAACGAGCCCTGAGAGGCCCTTCCGCGGCTTTTCCGTGGCCGGGGTGAGCATAGCCGCCTATTGTGCCTCCCGGCTCCGGGAAGCGGGCTTTGAGGCGGTTTTTAATCCGGAAGCCGCCGTTACGGAAAGTGCGGCGGAAGTGGTAGAGGTGTCCATGCATGATTTTTCCCCGGAAACTGCCGCATGGCTTGCTTCCTGCGGGACAGGGGAAGTACGGAATGAAGAAGGGCGGCTGCTGGCCCGGAAAGGGCCGGGGAACGGACTGTCACGTGTTTTTTCCGGGCAGGAGGCGGCTGTGGAGCGCCTCGTCTATCCCTGGGACCTGCTGGACTGGCAGGAGAGAGTGATGGAGGGAATGGAGGGAGACGATTTTTCCGGGCGGCCGGGCGTTTACGTCCTGGGCAGTCTCCGTGTGGGAAAGGGCACCGTGGTGATGCCTGGCGTGGTGGTTGAGGGCTCCGCATGGGTGGGGGACGGCTGCCGTCTTGGGCCCAACTGCCATTTGAGAGGATATGTGTCCATGGGAAACGGCTGTGTAGCGGGGCAGGGGGTGGAACTGAAGAACTGCATCATCGGAGACGGGACGTTTATTCCCCATCTGAGCTATGCGGGTGATTCCATCATTGGCAGCGACGTCAATTTCGGGGCAGGAACGGTGTGTTCCAATTTCCGCCATGACGGCGGGGAGCACAGGATGATGGCGGCCGGGAGGCTGGAAATTACCGGAAGGAGCAAGCTGGGAGCCGTCATTGGGGATCATGTGCGCCTGGGCGCCAATACCGTTGTTTTGCCGGGCAGGGTGGTTCCGCCCGGCGCCTGGACCATGCCGGGGGAAACATTCACGGGAACATGAATTCCGGGACGGAAGTGCCGGAATACGGAAAAGGCCGCATGCGGGGGAACCCTTCCCGGCATGCGGCCTCTTGCTGGATAACGGCAAATGCTTAGCAGCTCCGGCGGCGGCGCATCAGCAGGGCGGCCAGGCCCAGCAGCCCCAGGGAAGCAGTGGCCGCTTCCGGAACAGGAAGCACAACGCCGTCGTAAAATTTGATGTTGTTGACATCTATGGTTCCGTTCATGGGACGGGTGTTTCCAAAGGAAGCTCCAAATTGGGAGCCTGTCAGGGCAGGGGAGGACGGATTCCAGCCGGTGATCGTACCTGCCAGGGCGCCGTTGACGTACACGGAGAGAGTCTGGGAGGAAAGATCGGAAACGATGCTCAGATTGTTCCAGTTGTCCTGCTGGAGGTCCGTCCAGGTCAGGCCTGTATTGATGTTTCCGCCGGATTGGCCTCCAAATCCCTTGTTGTAAAAATAAAGTTCCCCGGAGGCATTGAATTCCAGTACCATGCTGTTGGATTCTCCGGAAACCGTTCCATTGGAATACAAGCTGAAAACGTCTTTCCAGGCGTTGTTGGTGGAACTCAGGTTTTTCAGGTCGAAGCTGACGGTGAAACTGCCTGAAATTCCCGCTATGCCAGAGTTGTAGGGCGTGCCTCCGCCGGAGCCGCTGCCGAAAGTGGCATAATCGTTGCCGGTTGTATAATTGAATGAACCGTTCCAGCCGGGAGCAGTTATTTGCGTTCCTTCAGTGGTCCACTCCCAGGAATAAATGGGAGAAGCCGCATGGGCCATGCCTCCCGCAACCAGTAAAGACAAAATAATGAATGAACGTTTCACAGAAATTCTGAAAGTCTTTGTTGTTTAAAATCGCCGAAGCTTGGCTGAAAAGTAGCGGATTTCGAATCCGGGGTCAAATTATTTTTTTAAGAACAAGCCGGTTAACAAAAAGAAAGATCACGGAAAAATAAAAGCATGAAAGGAAACATAAACAGCGTTTCTTCCGGATCGTGTATATGTTCAATGAATTTGCCGCTTTCCAGAGGAAAAAGAACGGCATCCGGATTCGAAATCCGCGTGCGCGTCAACCGGGAATTGTTCGCCGGAGAACGGACTTTTAAGAATACTTAAATAATTTGAAAAACCGTTTCATGCAAGATATGCCCGGAGAAATAGCATATTACTACATATGGTATGCTTTTAAAAAAATACTGCCAAATATTAGGGTTTGACGGAGAAATGGCTTGAATCACAGGAGGCACTTGTGAGAGGATGCGAGGCAGATAAAAGCACAGACACATGAAGTTTACCATTTCCAAGCAAGTATTTCTCGACGGTCTGAGACAGGTTGCCAGCGTGGTGTCTTCCAAGACGACGCTGCCCATTCTTTCCAACGTCAAGATTGAAGCTGAAAACGGCCAGGTACGTTTTACGGCTACGGATCTTGACGTATGCATCACCGGCGTAGTTCCCGCGAACGTGCTGCGCGAGGGCACCGTGACTCTTCCCGCCAAAAAGCTGGTGAGCATCATCAGCGAGCTTCCTGAAGCCGAAGTCCAGGTGGACGTCAACCAGCGCAACCAGGCGACTGTGGAATGCGGCCGCTCCCAGTTCAAGCTGAATGGCCTTCCGGCGGACGAATTCCCTGAACTGCCGTCCTTTGAACAGGCGACCGTGTACCAGGTGGACCAGAATTTGCTGCGCGACTGCATCCGCCGCACGGAATACGCCATCTCTACGGATACGACCCGCTACGTGCTGAACGGCATTTCCCTTTCCTTCCGCAACGGCAAGATGACTCTGGTGGCTACGGACGGCCGCCGCCTGGCCCTGGCGGAAACCGCCCTGGAATTCCCGGAAGAACAGCAACTGGACGCCATTCTGCCCACCAAGGCCGTTGGTGAACTCCGCCGCCTTCTGGATGAAGTGGGGACCGTCACCGTACGGTTCACCCGCAACCAGGCCGCTTTTGAAATCAATGACACGCTGCTGATCAGCAAGCTGATTGACGGCAATTACCCGAACTATCGCCAGGTAATCCCGACGGACTGCAAGGAAAGCATTGAACTGCCCTGCGGGGAACTGCTGGAAACGGTGCGCCGCGTGTCCCTCCTTTCCGTGGACAAAAGCACGAACATCAAGCTGAACTTCCGTGAAAACGAACTCGAAGTGGCTTCCAGCGCGGAAGGCGTGGGTGAAGCTCATGAATCCATGACGATCACTTATGCCGGAAGGCCGCTTTCCATTTCCTTCAACCCGGATTTCTTCATGGCTCCCCTGAAGACGATGGCCGGGGATACGATCATCACGTTAAACCTCATTGATGAAATGAGCCCGGGCGTATTGAAGATAGGTGATGAGTTCCTGTACGTGCTCATGCCAATGAGATCTCCCAACTGATTTTGATGGTACAAAATCATTCATACGAGAACAGGCGCCGTGCTGTCACGGCGCCTGTTTTTTATTGATTGAAAATGAAAGTGATGACTGGGTTATTCACATGAATGTTCTACGTGGAACATTTTTCATTTTCCACCGTCGGCAATAAACCGGACGGTGATTTCCGGGGGAGGGATAAAAAAACAGGCGTGCCGGCATGGCACCGGAAAAAACGCGTATAAACACCTTCCGGCGCCGGGAACGTGCGGTTCAGGCGCAAGGGAAGGCACGGAGTGCCGCAGCGGGTCTAAGGAGGCTCCGCCGCGTCATTCGCTCAACAACCCCGGATCGGCGAACAAATCCGGAGCAAGATGGAAAGGATAGGAACCGGAGGCTTGCAGAATGGCTTCCCGTACGGGAGGCAGGGAACCGAAGCAGAAGGATTCCACATCCAGAATACGGCCGTCTTTCAGTTCAATCATCAGTCCGGGTTCAGATTCATGATCGGGCGTACATCCTATGCGCTCAATCAGTTCCCATGGAATTTCCTTGCGTGAAATGCTGTTGCCCCAGGAGATGGAGGAGGAAGTGATTGTGAGAAAATAAGGTCTCCCCAGAATGACGGGAAGCCACAGGAACAAGAGAAGAGCGCCGAGGAGAAAGCTCCACCATCCGGACCCGAAGAATGCCCAGGCCAGGCCGCACCCCAGGGTGCCGAGGAGTCTCCCTCCCAGCCGGTAGCTGCGGTAGGAATAATAAGTGTTCATGAATTGCGAAGTCAATGAAGCGTCAGGCCGGCCAGGGAACGCGAAGCCCCCAGCCGTACTCTGTACGATACTCCTTCATTCCTGCAAAGACAAGATGATAAGTCAGGAAATCCAGTCCAGCATGTCCGGCGGCAGGGAACCGCGGGAGCGGATCAGGGAAAGGAAAGCTTCCTCCATTTCCGGAGGCGGCGGAAAAATGCCCGGCATGGCGCGGCCTGCGGCAAGCTCCACGGCGCCCAGGTTATGGAGCGCCAGGGGAGGGTCTATGTAGCACATTTGCGTAGGGTCCGGCAGAATGAAATTAAGGGGGCGGCCTCCGTTCAGCAGGCGGTTCTTCGGGATCTCCGGCCCCCATTCGTCCTCCACGCCCATATTGGCCAGCAGAACGCCGGAGGAGCGGGTCACAGCGGGGTCAATCACTCCTGACAGGGCATGCCGCCGCCCTGTGGCCGTGACGGCGCAAAAGGCATGACTGACTGCATTGGTAAGAGTTTCTCCATCCGTTGCGCGCACGAATGAGGCGGAGGACAGAGGGAGAGGTTTTTCCTCCACATCCGCCACGATAACGTTCAAGCCCCGCCTGAGCGCGTGCAGAACGATTCCGCGGCCCACTTTTCCGTACCCGATGACTACCAGGGTCCGTCCCGGGCCACTCTCAATTCCCAGCGCTTCCAGCGCGCGGAAAAAGCTTTCCCCGGTTCCCAGGCAGGTTTCTATCTGCTTGATTTTTCCGGCGTCCACCATCCACACGGGCTGCGTGCAGCGCGTATAATGCTGCGCTCCGGACCGGGTCAGTTCCACATACCCGCAGCGGCTGGGAACATGGCTGAGCGCCCCGGCGCAGTCCATCACCACATCATAGGGGTCCGTCCGCCCGTTCCGCCTCCACCACGGGTATTCCATACCTGCCCAGCAGCGCGACCGTTTCCGGATCGTGGGGCATCACCGGAGAGACTGCTGCCGTCAACTCCGCTCCCGCCGCCAGCAGGGCGGCGTATTTGGCGCAGGTATTCCGGAATACGGGGGAGGCGTCAATCACCCGGCATCCCTCCAACGGACGGCTTTCCGCCCACGTTTCACACTGGTGCAGAAGCACGGGAAATTCTTCCTGCCGGTAGAAGGGGGACAAATCTTCCAGAATGCGCGCCGGAGATACAGGCATGGCAAAAATTGTAAGGGTTCTACGGATGGAGGGCAATCTTTCTCCTCCCGTTTTCATAGAAAAACTTCGGAAAAGATGTATTTTTTGTTTAAGGGTTTTCAGAAGTTGCGGCAAATTCGAAAAGACAAACTACTGAATCATCAACCATTCTTTCTCCATGAGAGAGACATTTTTTACAGGAATTTGACTGGCGCCAAGCAGGAATGACATCCTATTGTGGATTTTTTCTAACAAATAGATAATATTGATGTCTGTAAAAGGAAGGCGCTGATTATAAAAATTATTATATTATATTTTGATGGAAAAAAATCGTTATGTTTCATAGGCAAACAAAAATTTGCAAATAACCTTTATTGACACTGGCTCTGGATCATGCTACTGGGAAAATGATCATGGAGGATTGCTCTCCTCTAATTTCATCATCAATCCCAGTTCTTTAATGCCTTATGAATACTCCAACTACTTCTTCTGCCGGCACCCCTTCTTCCATCCCCGCTTACCGCAAATGGTACTTTGGCTCTACGGCCAAACCCATGCCGCGTGGCATGCGCGCCTCTCCGGAGCCCGATCCGCTACCGTTCGAGGAAATCCACGAACACGATGAAATTACCGTGGGACCGCCCAGTACGTCGGCGGATGGACACAGTGCTCACGGTTACTTTACCATTCCGGAAGGAGCGGACGGTAAAAAGCTCTACGGCACCTGTTCGCTCTTCCTGGGGGTGGACGACTGGGGCAGCCTGGAAGTGAAGGACTCCAGCGGCAGCGTGGTGGCGCAGGTGGACCTGAAGAAAGACTCGCAGACGGCAGGCAAGCAGGGCGGCCATAAATACCACACGGGGACCGGCGGGGCGCAGCTGCCCTCCGGCTCCTACATTTGGGAAGTCAACCAGACCAACATCGACTACAAGCCTGAAAAAGACAACGTCTCCATCTGCAACTACAGCATCGACGTGGTGCCGACGGAGCCGGGAGGCAAGGAGGAGCCCGAGAAGTGCCCGTGCGAGGGAGACACGTGTGATAACAGCGGCGGAACGCCGCCTTCCCCGTCGCTGGCCCGGTCGGGCTCCGCGGTGGGGAATAGCACGCTGGGAAACTACTCCTCCGCAGGGTGCAGTGTGAGTGCGGAAAGCACGGCCACCCTGATGTACTGGTCCTGCAACTTCGGAATGTTCCGGGGACTGGGAGGGATTCCTGCGGGCCTTGTGGAACTGAGGGCTGAGGAAAGTGTCTCCGGCCTGGAAAGCCCCTCCTCACTGGCCTACAACCATCCGTTGAACAGCCGCCTGGACGTGCCCGAAGGGGGAATTGTACCCGGAGTGCGTTTTGATCTGGTGCAGGGGGACCGGGTGATTGCCATGCGCTGCTATATGAACGGGTCCGTGCTGCCCGTTGGCGTGGACACGTCGGGCGGAGGACGGGCAACGCTGGACACGGTGGAAGGACAATCCTGCCTCCGCTGGATCGTGGAAGACGGCAGCCAATACCTCTTCTCGGCGGAAACAGGAATGCTCCTCTCCTACACCACCACCGACAAGCAGGTCATCTCCAACGCGTCATCCTACCTGGACGTCAAGCATGCCGAAGACGGCTCGCTGAGGCAAATCTGGAACCTGTGGGACGGCCTGCTCAACGTGGAAAACGTCACCTCCACGGGTTACACCATCGCTCTCTATACCCCCGGCCAAATCACCGGAACGGACGAACAGGGATTTTATACCGTTACGGGTGCTCCCTTCAAAACGTTTGTCCTCTCCCTGTCTGCGGACGGCCACTTCACCGTCACGGAGCAGACGCCGGGCAGGCAGCCCCATACCGTCACCTGGTGGAAAAACGGCCTGGCGTGGAACATGCGGAGGGGAACGGGGGAAGACGCCGTCACGACCATCCGCACGCGCACGGAGCTGGAACCGGAAGACTCGGTCTGGCAGCTGGTGACGGAAATCTCCAAAGGAGGTATCGTGGCAGAGCGCACCTGCTCCATCTATCAAACGACGGACGTAGGCGATCTGCTGCTCACTCAAGTGGAAGGCTATCAAAGCCCGGAAGCCCAGACCACGCAATACGCCTACGACCAGTGCGGACGGCTCAAGACGGAAACTGCCCCGGACGGCAGCCAAATTCATTACGCGTATGACCTCTACGGACGCCTGCTCTCCCGCGACGAACCGTGGGCGGAAAGCGGCAGGCGCATCACGCGCTACACCTATGCCTATTCGGGAGAAGCCGACTTCAACGACGAACCCGCCACGGAAACGGTAGACCTGCTTCCGCTGGAAGGGCACATCAAGACGCTGACCACCACGGCCTACAAGTACGCGACAGCCAACCACGTCAAAAGGACGGAAAAGAGGGTCACGGGGTTAGGTGTGACGGGAACGCGCCTGACGGCCACGGAACAATGGCTGGCCGGCGCGCCCGACGTCTACGCCCGCGGACGCATCCGGATGACCCGGGACCTCACCGGCGTGCAAACCTGGCACGACTACGCGGCCACTACGGAACACGGTGCCCTCTACACGGAAACAGTAGAAACGCGCCTCAACGGGGAAACCGTGCCGGGCCAGAGCACGCGCACCATCACCTGGATCACGGCGGAAGGGCAGCGCGTCAGGGAAGAAAGCTACGCCCTGCTCACCGGCGGGGAATGGGCGCTCACGGACAGCGCCTCCTATGAATTTGACACGCAGAACCGTTGGGTGAAGCGGACGGCGGGCAATGGCCGAATAACGGAGCGCGAGCTGATGTGCGACGGGCACCTGTTGTGGGACATTGATGAAAACGGCATCAGGACGGACTACGCCTACGACACGGCGCGCCAACTGGTGGAAACCACGCGTTCCGCCGTAATGGACGGGGAAACCGTCATCACGCCGGAAACCATCACCACCTACACCCTGGATGCGGCGGGGCGCATCCTCTCTACGCGTCGGGATACGGGGGCCATGACGACCAGCGAAAGCTCGGAGTACGACTTGCTGGGGAGGATAACTTCCTCTACGGACGTCCTGGGCCGGGTCACCGCCTACGCCTACAGCCAGGACGGCTTGACGACGACGCAGACCACTCCCTCCGGAGCCACGTTCATCACGCGCAACGCCCCGGACGGAACGATTATGGAACAGGCTGGCACGGGGCAGCGGCATTTGGTATATTCCCTTGACTTGGTCAATGACGGTATCCGGACCTTCACGAAAGCCATCTGTGGTGAGACGGAAATCGAGCTACAAAGAATGATCGTCAACGGCGTCGGCGAAACCCTGCGCACGGGCCGGCCCAACACCATCGGGGGAGTCATTTACACGAGGAACACCTATAACGCCAAGGGACAGCTGACCAAGGAACAGACAGATGCAGAAACCGCAGCTACGACGATGGCGCCGACCCTGTGGGAATACGACGACTTCGGCAATAAGGTCAAGGAAACCTGGAAGCTTGCCGATCCGGCCACCGTGTCCAACTCGCGCATCACCACGTGGAGCTACGGCGTGGAACAGGCGCAGGACGGCGTCTACCGCGTCGTCACGGCGACCAGGAACAACGGCCAAGGGACTACCTATGGCGAAACGCAGAAGACGCTGGTTTCCTCCCTCTCGTCCACGCTGGAAAGCAAAACCGTCTTCATCGGTCCCAGAGGAAATATATCCACACAGTGGAGCGAATACGGAACAGGCGCCCTGCGGACGCAAAAAAGCAGCATCCCCACTTCCAATGTCACGGCCACCGCGACGGTCATCGACGACTTTACTACCACGCAGACGGACCACGCGGGCATTACTTCCACGCAGACCCGAGCCTATGCGGAAACAGGCATCATCTACACCAACACCGACGGTCGGGGCAACACAACCACGACGCGCACCGACATCGCGGGGCGTACCGTCTCGGTGACGGACGCGGCGGGCAACACGGCTTCTACCGCCTACGATCCCTGGTTTGACCAGCCTTCCGCCGTCACCAACGCCCTCGGGAACACGGCCTGCTACGGCTACGACCTCCGGGGCCGAAAGACCGCCGAATGGGGTACGGCCATCCAGCCCCTGCTCTTCGGCTACGACGAAGCCGACAGAATGGTCAGCCTTACCACCTTCCGGGAGGACGCGGGCGACATCACCACCGACCCCACGGGACGCACGGACGGAGACGTCACCACCTGGAGCTATGATGAAGCCACAGGCCTCGTCACCCGCAAAACCTACGCGGACGGAACGCATGAGGACACCGCCTACAATGCCCTGAACCTCAGATCCACGCTCACGAACGCGCGGGGGGTGGTCACCACCTGGGGCTACAATCTGAAGAAAGGGGTCAACACCTCCGTCTCCTACAGCGACTCCACGCCCGGCATCCAGTACGCCTACAACTGCCTCAACCAGCTGACCCAGGTGACGGACGCCTCAGGCTCTCGCACCATCACTTACACCCCCTACAACGAACCGGACACCGATAGCATCACCATAGGAGGCGCCTCCTGCCAGCTCCAGGAAAACTACGATGCTTACGGCCGGTCCTCCGGCTATACCCTGAAACAGGGAACCGACGTCCTCCAGGGAGCAAGCCAGGGCTATGAAGCCAACGGGAGGCTTGCTGGCGCCGGAATCGTGCACGGAGGAGAAGAACAAACCTTCGCCTACGGCTACCTGCCGGGAAGCAGCCTGCCCTCCAGTCTCGCGATGCCCAACGGCATCGTCCGGGAACTTGCCTATGAAGAACACCGCGACCTGGCAGTGGCCATAAGCTGCCGTCTGGGGGAAACCGCGCTGGTCTCCCGCAGCCAGAGCTACGACGCATTGGGACGCCCGGTCACCCGCACCCAGCAGCGGGGAACCGAAGCAACTCGTACTGACAGCTTCAGTTACAACGGCAGAAACGAACTCACCGGGGCTACTCTGGGAACAGCCCCCTACGGTTACAGCTACGACAACATCGGCAACCGCAAGACGGCGCGGGAACTGGCCGAGGAACTCACCTACGCGGCCAACGAGCTTAACCAGTACACCAGCATCGAAGAAAAAGCGGAGGCGCCTTTCGTGCCGACGTACGACGCCTCGGGCAACCAGACCCTCATCAAAACCTCGACGGGCATTTGGACAGTAGTCTACAACGCGGCCAACCGCGCGGTGAGCTTCACCAGCCGGGACGGCAGTACGGTGGTGGAATGCGGCTACGACTACCAGGGACGCCGCTACATGAAGAAGGTCACCGTCAACGGGACGGTCGCCAGCCATGAACGCTACCTGTACCGCGGCTACCTGCAACTAGCGGCGTTGGACATGCTGGACAACCGGAACGTGCTTCGGACACTGTTGTGGGATCCTCTGGAACCGGTGGCCACGCGTCCCCTGGCCCTGGTGCAGGCCGCCTCTCTTTACTGCTATGGATGGGACTTCAACAAAAACGTGACGGAGGTCTTCGACGCACGGGGAACGATCGCGGCAACTTACGACTATTCGCCCTATGGGACAGTTGGCAGCACAGGCAACCTCGTCCAGCCCGTCCAATGGTCCAGCGAGATGAACGACGAAGAACTCGCCCTGGTCTATTACAACTATCGTTATTACAATCCCGCTGACGGCAGGTGGATTAACAGGGATCCTATCGCTGAAGAAGGGGGATGGAATTTGTACGGGTTCGTGAGAAATGTTCCCATGATATGTACGGATTACTTAGGAAAAGATACTCTGGGTGAATTAATATATGCTCGTTATGTTATAAACTTTTTGAGAGGAATAGGAACTGTAGTTCCTTTCCCTTCTAAACCTGCAATGATAGCTCAAATGAGAGATTCTGCAGGAATGCAAAGAACTTTTGAAGAAGCACTACAGCAAATTATAAAAGAAGAATTAGAAAATATAAATAATTATCCAAAAAGCATAGAGATAGATTTTGTAGACAAAAAGGATATTACTGCAAAATTTTCTGTCCATCTAGGATACGAGTCTGGGGTCCATCTTCATTCCTCAGGTTGGTGGTTAGGTCGCCCGCAAAAAGTATTAGGGTATGGAAAATTTAAAATTTGTGTAAAATCAAAAGATGATATTATTTTATTGTCTTCTGAAGGGGTATCTTTAGCTTGGTACGATGTAATTGACGCTAATCCTACAGAGGGAGATCCTGAATGGCAACAATTTTTGGAAACGATTGTTCAGGACAAAGTGGATTCCTCAGCGGCTTTTCCAATTGAAGTTTGGGGTAATTTTACATTTAGTGAATTGGAAACTATTATTAACTCTATTGATATTTAATATGAATACTTTATACAATAAAATTTATATAATTTTGTTAATAATTATTCTCAGTGGGTGCGATAAATCTCCTCCCCAACCCGATACATGGGAAAAAATGATGACAAATACTATGGGGGTTCCTCAGAATTCGTGGAGGCTGCATACTTCGATGCGGGGGAGAATAAGAATAATTTATATTTTCCAAACTGATCAGCAATGGACGGATTGCATTCACTTGCAGGCCTTGAAATTACAAGACGGACTGGACGCAAGAGTCTCTTATTCAGGCATAAGTACAGATAATATTCTGGATGTTTCAGGAGTAAAAAATGATTTTAATAAAGAAATAATAAAAAATCCTGAAATCTATTCATTAATAAATGAGGATTTCTTGAAAGGAGATCTTACACCTTATAGTATGTTGCATATTCGGGATAAATTTTTGGAAAAAGAATATAAAGAAACGGATAAACATGAATTTATAACATTCCCATTTGGTGAGATTTTCATATTGTATAAAAAAATAATTCAAGGAGATAAATATTTAGTCATAATAGCTATTTCTCCTCATGAGAAATAGTAACAATATAATCGGAATTATGCAGAATAATCTTGTCGGGATACTGCATGATTGCTGATACCGAAATTCAGTCATCAATCCCCTCTTAGCACTTCCGAACATGGTCCGTGATCAACTCGAATCTGGAAATTTCTTCCAGAAATATGATGTGTTCAATACCACAGGCCACTTTACCCGCACGCGGTTTTGCCATATGCAACACCGTCATTAGGAATTCCTTGACCATAGTATTAGCATTGCCAACTCCACTCTCAAATCTCCCTCTTCCTCCTTGGAACAACCCTTGATCAAAACATCAACGGGTATCTGGACGGTCGTGTACAACGCGGCCAACCGCGCGGTGAGCTTCACCAGCCGGGACGGCAGTACGGTGGTGGAATGCGGCTACGACTACCAGGGACGCCGCTACATGAAGAAGGTCACCGTCAACGGAACGGTCGCCAGCCATGAACGCTACCTGTACCGTGGCTACCTCCAAATAGCTGCCCTGGACATGCTCAACAGCCGGAACGTGCTTCGGACACTGTTGTGGGATCCTCTGGAACCGGTGGCCACGCGTCCCCTGGCCCTGGTGCAGGCCGCCTCTCTTTACTGCTATGGATGGGACTTCAACAAGAATGTGACGGAAGTCTTCGACGCGCGGGGAACGATCGCGGCAACTTACGACTACTCGCCCTATGGGACCGTGACCGGCACGGGCAGTCTCGTCCAGCCGGTGCAGTGGAGCAGCGAGATGAACGACGGCAAATTGGCTCTGGTCTATTACAACTACCGCTATTACAATCCCGCTGACGGCAGGTGGATCAATCGCGTCCAATCGCTGCAGAAGGAGGATGGAATTTGTATGGGTTTGTTGATAATGAAGTGGTATTCTCTATTGATTATCTCGGAAAAGAAACTAACGAATTTGGCTACACAATGACTATCCCTGCGGGTTACATACCCATTCTTCTTATTATTGAGGGAAGTATATCAATAGAAAAAAAGAAAAATTGTGTATGCATTGAAGCAAAATTACGAACAGATGTTGGTATAGGTGTAGGCATAGGACTTAAAATTAAACAAAAATGGTTGCCTATTCTGCCTGATATTGAATATTCTTTACGAACTATGGTTGCTGGATTAAGTAATGAAAAAATACTTAAAATTGACAATTGTAATGGTAAAACTTCAACATACTATCGGGAAGAATTATTAGGATTGTCTCATAGAATTGATGCAGGTATTACATTATCATCTTATATACAAGCATCTTATTCTATTGATTTTAAGATAAGTGCTGGGTTAACTTTGAATGCAAAACCAATATCTTTAACTTTAGATGCAACGGGGTATGTTAAGATTGCCGCTACTTTGAAAATTCCATTTGTTATAGATCAAACTGAAGAAATCGCTAACAAATCTTTTAATGAAAATAAAAAAATATGGTCTAAATAATGAACACGATATAATTAGTCATCTTTATTATGATTTACCCTGAATCTCCTTTAACTGGATATGAATATTTCGAATTAGTTTGTGGATGTATTTTTGTAATCCTATTTTTAAGAATCCTTGTTTGGATCAAAAAAAATACTCTTAATTTTTCATTTAATAACTTCCCTTTTTCAATTATCAAACTTACAATTTATTTATTTCTGATCTCTGGAATAATTGGAGTTTTGTCAACAATGTATCATGGTATAAATCTATTATGGGAAAACTTTTCGAATGAACTTTTAATATCATATACAGCATTAATTTTTTCTTATCTTATTATAGTCATTGAGTGTTTCAGAATAATAGATGTTTTGAAGAAAATCAAAAATAAATCTGATTCCAATTGAAATAATCATGAAAAAATGTTTTCAGACTTGTTTTATAAGAAGCTAGCGTATTACAAAGAACACAGGAAGAGAATTGAATCGGAACATTTTCCATATGATATCAGAGCGTTTATCTACCCGTACGATTCCCCCCCCACTTCACCACTTTTGCCATCTAGGCCATGGCCTGCCTTGAACTAAAAATGTAGATTTATGTCTTCTATACTGTGGGTTCTTATTTCGTCCTTTTTGATGTGTTTATTAACATCAAAGACAAAGCAAGAAGAAAAGTTTTATAAAAGGAGAGAAATTCAGAATATAGTTAGAAAATACAAAATCAGTGCTGAAATTATAGGTTCTTTATTTCTCATTGTTTTATGTGCACTCATTCTGTTAGCTCTGTACCAATCTGGCGGATGTGTTGTGATCGCTATATTCCTAAGTTCTGTGTACACGTTATTATTGATGTCCTGTGTGGCTATAGTTGTATACGTTCTTTGTAAGATAAACGCACATTGGAATCCAGATGAACTTTATCTTGTAATTGCTATCCGAGGAAATATGTCTTACAGACGATTAAAACAAGTACATTTTTTTCTTTTAGGAATGGCTTTTTCAGGTTTTGTGTATTCGAATATTTATTTAATATTAAATATGTAATTTATATTTAAAAACGGAATTATGAATAATAGTCTTGCTGTAAGATTTCCAAAAGATTCTAGCTTTTGATATTCAGAAAATTGCTCAGATGAAAAACAGAGAAGATCCATGAAACAAGACTAGAGTAAACAGTTCCGTATTTTTAATTGCGATAGCTTATTATTACTCTTTATAGGATCGTGTCCGGCTCAGGCAGCCTCGTCCCGTCCGTGCAGTGGTCCAGCGAGATGAAAGACGAAGAACTCGCCCTGGTCTATTACAATTAACGTTATTACACCCTCCGCTGATGGAAGGTGGATTAACAGGGATCAGCTAAAAGAAGAAAATTTTTTAGAAATATATTTGAAAAATGAGTTAAAAAGCAGAATATTTCTTTTGAATTACCCAATCTGTATATTTTTTGTCGTAACTCACCTATTACAGGGGCGGATGTATTAGGACTTTGGGAAGTAGGTTCGAGGCCACCTAAAATAAATACCGTAGTTACTGATGGTAAAGGCGGTTTAGAAGTCTATCTGAGACAAGCTCCGGAAGGAAGTGTAGATAGGAAATGTTGTCTGAATTGCTTAATGAAACATGAACAAAGCCATTTGAGCGACATACTTGCTGCCAATCCAAGAATAGCATTTGATGACAAAGGGAAACCTTATCCGGCAGGAAGAGGAATTGTCAGTCCAGCTCATGGGCGAGAATTGATAGAATCTGAGATAAAAGCGCATAGAATAGAAATTAAGTGTTTACAAGAATCTCTCGCAAAACCGAAAATTAGTAAGACATGCAGAAAGAGAATTACTACAAGAATTAATTTTTTATCTCAACGTTTAAAAGCATACGAGAACAAGTTAAAATGACTATGATTGCAAGAATTATTTTATTATCCATAATACTTATTGTTCCTAATATAAAAGCCTCTCCTATATTGGTTGACACAACGAAATCATTAGTTCTTTCTAAAAAGAGTCCATACGTGGAATTAGAAATAATCGAAAGAGAAAATTTATTTGAATTTTATACAGTTGTAAAACCAATGAACAAGGGAGATAAAATTAATTTTCTTGTCTATCGGTACGATGATAAATCTCAAAAAATTACAACCATCATAAATGTTACAAGCAAACATGAGATCGAAATATCTTTCCCTATAAA
>ULRD01016817.1_pt1 | contig 31917 bp, 30 predicted proteins | sample 1955181 | NCBI WGS metagenome assembly ULRD01 (sample SAMEA4835675, study PRJEB28245) | human gut metagenome | biome: gut microbiome; material: fecal sample | place: Denmark | collected 2008
GTCCCGCAGCCCGATCCCCGCGCCGTCATGGTCTATTATAAGAATCCCTGCCGCAAGGCGCTTGACCTCGCGATCGCCGGCGTCGCGACCTATGCCGTACTCAACGAGGAGGGCATCGTGGAGGATGTGCGCATCGCAATGAGCGCCGTCGCAGTCGTGCCCAAGCGCGCATATGAGGCCGAGGCGATGCTCAAGGGCAAAAAGCTCACAGCCGAGCGTATCCACGAGGCGGCGACCCACGCATCTCTGCATGAGTGCTCCCCCATCAGCGATATTCGCGCCTCTGCCGATTATCGCCGCGAGCTGGTGTATCTCTCGGTTCGCGATGGCCTGACGCTCGCCCTCAAATCAAAGGAGGATTGATCCATATGACTCAGATTGTAAAGCTCCATGTAAACGGCGTCGATTATGAGCTGGCGCTCGACACCAGAACGACGCTTGTCGATGCCCTGCGCGACCATCTCGGCCTGACCGGCGTGAAAAAGAGCTGCGACGAAGGCGAGTGCGGCGCATGCACCGTCCTGCTCGACGGCGACGCGATCGCTTCGTGCACCTACCTTGCCGTCGAAGCCGAAGGCCATGATATCGTTACCATCGAGGGCCTTGCAAAGGATGGCGTCCTGCACCCGATGCAGAAGGCCTTCATCGACTGCTTTGCCGTGCAGTGCGGCTTCTGCACCCCCGGCATGATCCTTGCCGCAGTCGCAATGCTCAACCATTATCCCGACCCGACGGAGGAGCAGGTGCGCGATATCATGCGCGGCAACATCTGCCGCTGCACCGGCTACACCAAGATCATCGACGCCGTCATGCAGGCCAAGGAAGTCATGAAAAAGCAGGCCGCCGGTGAAGTGAACGAAGAAACGCTTCCCAAGCCGGAAAGCGTATACAAAGCAGGCCCCATCGCCCAGTGCGGCGGCTGAAAGGAGGACACATCATGGCAGATAATTATTATTCCATCGGCAAAGGAGAGATCCGTCAGGACGCCGCACTGAAGGTGACCGGCGCCGCCCTCTATTCTACCGATATTCATCCCAAGGGAATGGTCTACGGCAAGATCCTCGGCAGCCCCATCCCGCACGGCATCATCAAGAGCATTGACACGAGCGAGGCCGAAAAGCTCCCCGGCGTCGTCGCCGTTGTCACCGGCATGGACGGTCCGGATCATCCCACTGTCGGCGGCTATCTGACGGACAAGTTCATCATGTGCCGCGTCGGCGACAAGGTGCGCTGCGTCGGTGACCCGGTCGCAGCCGTCGCCGCGACGTCTGAGCAGATCGCCGAGGCCGCGTGCAAGCTGATCCATGTCGAATACGAGCCGCTGCCCTATGTGCTGGATCCGGAGGAGGCATACAAAGAGGACTGCCCCGCCATCGTCCACGACGATGTCCAGAGCTATAAGCGTCTCGACCTGCACGGTGTTGCCCACAGCTTCGACCGCAAGCACCCCAATCAGGCGATCAAGCGCAGAGTGCGCCACTGCGACGCCTTTGGTCTCAACCCCGACGACTATGCCACGCCGGAAGAATACGACGCCGCTTTCGGAGCGAAGTTTGACGAAGTGTATGAAAATGCCTATCTCAAACTTCCCGAGCAGCGCTATGAGTTCCCACGCGTCAGCCACTGCTTCATGGAGCCGCACGTCACGGTCGTAGAACCGCTGACGGACGGTGGGCTGGAAGTATGGGCAAGCGAGCAGGGCGGCCGCCTCGTCAAGTACAGCATGTCCGCCGCCTTCGATATGAAGCCCTCCGATTTCCATATGCACGTCCCGTTCATGGGCGGCGGCTTCGGCGGCAAGGACGACTGCCCCGTCACCGGCCCGTGCATCATGCTCGCGCGCAAGAGCCGTCGCCCCGTGAAGATCGTGCAGACGCGCGAGGAGGTCTTCTCCAACGGCACGCCCCGTCCCGGCGGAGCGATTTACGTCAAGGACGCGTTCAACAAGGACGGCACCCTTGCCGCGCGCAAAGTCACCGCGTACATCAACTGCGGCGCGTACACGACGTCCGCGCTCGTTATGCTCGACCACAGCGTCTATGGCGTGTCCGGCAACTACCGCAACCCCTGCCTGTGGGTCGACGCTTACGGCGTGTATACCAACACCGAAAACAACGGCCCCTATCGCGCGCTCGGCTGCGAGCTGTTCGTCTATGCGATTGAGCGCAATCTCGACCTTGCCGCAGAGGCGCTCGGCATCGACAAGTACGCCATCCGCAAGCTCAACGTCCTGCGCAAGGGCGATATTGACGGCCACAGCCAGCTCGTTTACAACAACGGCAGCGACGAGGCCATTACGGCAGCCGCAAACTTCATCGAATGGGACAAACCGGCGCACGCGCCCGAAGGTCCGTGGAGATACGGCAAGGGGCTTTCTCTCGGCAACAAGTTCACCGCATACGGCAAAACCGGAACGGAGGCAAACGTCACCATCCTCGACGATGACAAGATCGAAGTCGCCGTGTCCCACGTGGAAATGGGTCAGGGCGCGCTGACAGTCGACTGCCAGCATGTCGCAGAGTTTTTCCATGTGCCGATGAGCCAGATCCGCATCCGCAATGAGAACAGCGACTTCATGCCCTACGACGAAGGCACGTACTGCTCCCGCGGCACCTACATCAACGGAAACGCCATCCTCCTCGCCTGTCAGGATGCGCAGCGCCAGCTTTTCGAGCGCACCTCCAAACGCCTCGGCGTGCCGGCCGAGCGTCTGGCAACTGCCGACAGCAAGGTGTACGACAAGGAAAACCCCGACAACTTCCTGTACTTCCATGATCTTTACGAGCACGGCGGCTGGGCTCCGGAAAGCAAGCTGGTCGGCCGCGGCACATTCTCCCCGGAGCAGGCGCTCAACAACCCGAAGAACGCGCAGGGCAATCCGGTCCTGTTTTATTCCATCGGCTCCTGGGGCATGGAGGTCGGCGTGAACATCGAGACGGGCGAGGTCAAACTCGTCAACTGCGGCGGCTTCTATGACGCAGGCCGCGTGCTCAATCGCAAGACCTGCGAAGGCCAGATCGAGGGCGCGCTGTCCATGGGCCTTGGTCAGGCCATTTTCGAGGAGATCATGATCAACGACAAGGGGCGCGTCATCAACGGCAATTACCGCGACTATAAGATCCCCACCTTCATGGACAGCCCCACGAACGACAAACTCCATGTCAATTTTGTCGGCGAGCCGTTCCCCTCCGGCCCGAACGGCGCAAAGGGCGTCGGCGAGGTCGCGCTCATCCCGGTCATGGCCGCATTCGCAAACGCCATCTATGCGGCGACCGGCGCCGAGATCCACAACATCCCCATGACGCGCGAACGGATTCTCCAGTCGCTGCGCGATAAGGAAGCGGCGGTAAAGCAGGCAGGATCTCTTGAATAAGCATAAAGGAGAAAACATGATGGAACACAAATCGGATTTTCTGGTGCTCGGCGGCGGTATCATCGGATCCTCCGTTGCGTATTTTCTCAGCAAAACCGGCGCTTCCGTCACCGTTCTTGAACGCGGCGATACCGCGTTCGGGACGGCCGGAGCCTCTGGCGGTCTCGTCAACTGGATCACCTGCGCGCAGTCGCAGATGGAGCTGTTTCTGAGAAGTCAGGATATGCTCGAGCACCTGCAGGAAGAGCTCAGTGCAGATTTTGAGCTCAATTACAACAGCTATAATATGCAGATCATCTCCAACCAGATCGAGTGGGATGCATCCGCGCAGCTTGTGAAGGATTTCAAGCTCCCCGGCTTTGAGGCAAAGCTCATCGACAGCTATGAATCCCATCAGCTGGAACCCTGTGTCACCGAGGACATGCTCGGCTCCATCTATGTTCCCCGCGTGCACTATCTCAACCCCATCAAGTTTGCGCTCGCATACCGCAACGCCGCAGTCAAAAACGGCGCACGGTTCGTCAACGGTGCGGAAGTCACCGAGCTCCTCCGCGACGGCGCCGCCGTCATCGGTGCCGTCGCCAAGGGCGAAAAATGGCACGCCGGAATGACCGTGAACTGCGCGGGCGTGTGGTCTGAAAACATTTCGGCAATGGCAGGCTCCGCTGCGCCGATCCATCCCATCCGCGGAGAATTTGCCATCACCGAGCCCGTGAAGCGGTTTTGCAACACTACCATCAGCAGCGCGCAGTATCAGACCATCGTGCAGCACCCAGAGCTGTTCCCCGCCGCAGCCATCAAATACAACCTCGGCTTCTCCGTCGAGCAGACCTCCACCGGTGCCTGCATCATTCACGGTACGCGCGAAATGGACTCCGGCCTTGACAACAGCGTCATCCCCGAGGTCATTGAGCTGCTCATCCAGACGGCATGCAGGTTTATCCCCAAACTCGGCACGCTGCGGATCATGCGCACGTATGCCGGCGTCCGGCCGGGCACCCCGGACGGAGATCCCTACATGGGTCTTGTCGACGGCATTCCCGGCTTCTGCGAATGCTGCGGCCACGGCGGTGAAGGCATCGCGCTCTCTCCGGCAACCGGCGAAGCCATTGCACAGCTGCTGACAGATGGCCAGACGAAGCACTGCGATATTTCCAGCTTCACCCCCAACAGAGTGAAAAAAGCCTGAAAGCCGAAAGGAATGATCGAAATGAAAGAATCTATGCGGATCGTGGATCATCCCATTCTCGGAACGGATGAACCAAAAAAGAAAGTCACGATTTACTATGAAGGAACGCCCATTGAAGCGAACGAAGGGGAACCCGTCGCAGTCGCTCTGGCAAACGCAGGCATTTGCACGCTGTACGTCTCCGAAAGGCTCGGCACTTCCCACGGCATGTTCTGCGGGCAGGGGCGCTGCGGCTCTTGCCGCATGATCGTAGACGGCGTTCCCGATGTGAAGACCTGCTCCACGCCCGTCAGGGACGGCATGCACGTTCAGGTCCAGCACGGCCTGGCATAAGGAGGTTACCAACGTGAAAGAAATAGAGCGAGAAATCCTCATCATCGGCGCAGGCCCCGCCGGACTCTCCGCGGCGATTGAAGCAGCAAGGGCCGGAGCAAACGTCACCGTTGCGGATGAAAACGCCACCGTTGGCGGGCAGCTGTACAAACAGATCCACAAATTTTTCGGCTCCGCCGAAAACGATGCCGGCGCACGCGGATTCGAGATCGCCCGAAAGCTCGAGAGTGAGGCCAGAGCGCTCGGCGTTGAGTTCTGGCTCAACACGGTCGCTTACGGTCTCTTCAAGGAGGGCGTTGGCATCGTAAAGGACCAGGCGAATTTCATCGTCAAGGCAAAGAAGATCATCGTTGCCGCAGGCGGCATCGAAAACACCACCGCGTTCCCCGGCTCCACGCTCCCCGGCGTGATGCTCGCCGGCGCTTCGCAGATGCTCGCCAATGTCCACCGCGTGCTCCCGGGCAAGCGCATCCTCGTGATCGGCAGCGGCAATGTGGGACTCATTGTCGCATATCAGATGCTGCAAGCCGGCGCGCAGGTGCTCGCCGTCATCGAAAAGAGCGATCGGATCGGCGGCTACGGCGTGCACGCCGAAAAGCTGCGCAGCGCCGGCGTTCCCATCTGCACGAACACGGTCGTCCGTTCCGTTTCCGGAAGCACCTCCGTCGAAACCGTTACGACCGTCAGCGCCAACGGGCACGAGACCGTGTACGATGCCGATACGGTCATCATGGCCGTCGGCATGTCCCCGATGACCGAGCTGCTCTGGAACGCGGGCTGCCGGTTTGAATACATCCACGAGCTCGGTGGCCATGTTCCGCTGCACAGCGAATACATGGAAACGACCGTGGCCGGTCTTTACGCGGCCGGAGACGTCACCGGCGTAGAGGAAGCCTCTATCGCCATGGAGGAAGGCCGCCTCGCCGGCATCGCCGCAGCCTCCGCCTGCGGCCGCATGACGCAGCAGGAGCGCGATGCGCTGTGCGCAAAGCACATTGCATCCCTGCAGGAACTGGAAAGTGGAGAATACGACGAGGGGCGTGGCACTGCCAGAGCAAAGAAGCTGGAGCTTTTCAACGCCCTCAAGCAATAAAGGAGTGCATAAAGATGTGCGGTGGAATCCTACACACAGGCGTGCCGACCGAAGCAGAGCTCAAACATGCGCCGGGCATCCCGGCGTCCGCCGGGATCAGGCCGGGCGGAACGGCATGGATCGAATGCCTGCAAACGATCGCCTGCAATCCCTGCGAGGCCAACTGTCCCGTTGGCGCGATCAGCATTGGGCCAAAAATTGCGAGCCTTCCGCGGCTCGATCCTGAAAAATGCATTGGCTGCGGTACCTGCGTCACGAAATGTCCGGGGCTTGCGATCAGCGTCATTGCGTTCCGTAAAGATAGCGGCACCACCGTGCTCTCCATTCCTTACGAGTACTTCCCCCTGCCGGAGGCCGGCAGCACCGTGCACGCCGTCGACCGTGCAGGGCAGTACGTATGCGACGCGCAGGTTCTCCGTGTCCTTCCGCGGGATGAGCGCCGGAGCACCTGTGTCATCAAGATCTCGTTCCCCGAGAAGTACGCATATCAGGTCAAATCGATAAACACCTTTCATTGGAGGTAAAAGAATGGACGATCATGTGATCATTTGTCGCTGCCAAGAGATAACCTATGGAGAAATCGTGCAGGCCATTGCGAAAGGCGCGACCACCGTCACCGGCGTGAAAAAGCGCGTCGGAAGCGGCATGGGGATCTGCCAGGGAAAATACTGCGAGCACCTCGTCGCACAGATCATCTCCGAAAAGACCGGCATTCCCATGAGCGAGCTTCTGCCCGATACGAAGCGCACCCCCGTCCGCCCTGTGGACGCAAGCGTTTTTCTTGACTGATCCAAAGCACAAGGGCCTTGCAAATCACGCCAAGGCCCTTGTCAATGCGCAAAAAAGATAATTTTTTGTCAATTTTTTCATTGCATTTTGCGATAAATATAGTATAATTGTTCTTGCTACAAGATTAATCGTGGGAGAACTGATATCATGAAACTTGACCGAATCGAAATCTTCTGCGCAGTTGCACGTAACATGAGCTTTACAAAAGCAGCCGAGGAATGCAACATGGCGCAATCCGCCATCAGCATGCAGATCCGCGCGCTTGAAGAGGAGCTTGGTTTTCCGCTTTTCGAGCGCAGCACCAGAAAGGTGTCCTTTACGGATGCCGGACAGAGCTTCTACGTTGACTGTGTCAGACTGCTGAGCGGCTTTGATGAGGCACTTGACCGCGCGGTCTCCACGCACAAGGGCAAGAAGCTGTTTCTCACCATCGGCATTGAGGGACTCATGCAGACCTCCTATAAGGCCGCGACCATCCGCCGCTTTATCTCCGAGCACCCCGACATCCAGATCATTCCCCATCAGGTTGAGCGCGACAAAAAGTATGAAGAGCTCAGCAACGGTGAGATCGACCTCATCTTTGACCTTCCGCAGTATTTCGTGCTCAATGCAAAGATCTGCAAGGCTGGCGCGATCATCAACGAGCACTGCCTCATGGTGCACCGGGAGCATCCGCTTGCAGACAAAAAAACGGTCAGCAAGAAGGAGCTGGCCGAACACATCACCTTCTGGGGCGGCATCCCGAAGGTGGAGGATTATGTCACGAAGCTCTATCTCAATTACTTCCGCGAATCCGGTATTGAGCCTGAGAATGTGATCTATGTGCCGGAGCAGGATGTTGCGACCTTCATGGTCGCGGCGAATATGGGCGGCAATATTGTCCCGATTTCCGAAAAAGAGCAGATGAATCGTGACAATTTCCGGTTTGTCGCGCTGCAGGAGCCGCTGGTATTTGAATCCGCATGGCTCTACTCCTCCAAAAATCAGAACCCCGCGCTGCCGCTGTTTCTGAAAACCGCCGAGGAAATGGCGGCAGATTATGCACAGTCGGCAAAAGAAAGCCACACTTTGGAGTCGTAAGACAGAGAATATGCCATGAAAAAAGTTGTTCTTTACGGAGCCGGACAGGTCGGCACCATGGCCGCACGGCTGCTCGGCCCCGAGTATCTCGTGCTGTGCATAGCAGATAACTCCCCGGAAAAACAGGGCGGGACGCTTGCCGGCATTCCCATCGTCTCCCCGGAGGAGAGCCTCATCTGCGCACCCGACAGCTATTGCCTGTGCGTGCTCGATCCCGAGCGCGAGGCGCAGATGCGCGCGCAGCTCGATGCGCTGGATTTTCACGGTGAGATCATCACACCGGCAAGCCTGAAAACATTTGACGCGCGTATCGCGACCATGCGCCTCCTTGCCGAGCAGATCCATGCCGCCAACATTCCCGGCGACGTTGCGGAGCTCGGAGTCTATAAGGGCGGCTTCGCGCAATGGATTAATGCGGCGTTTCCCGCGAGACGCATACATCTTTTTGACACGTTTACGGGATTCGCAGAGCAGGACGTCGCCGTAGAACGTGAACACGGTTATTCCGGAGCGCAGGCGGGTGACTTCGGCGAAACTGCGAAGGATTGTGTAGACAAGCGCCTTTTTTACCGCGAAATGGCCGTGTTTCACAAGGGCTTTTTCCCCGACACATTCCGTGACTGTCAAGCGCTGCGCCTTGCCTTTGTATCGATCGATGCCGATCTCTACGCCCCCACGGCAGCTGCGCTGCCCCGTTTCTGGGACAGGCTCTCCCCCGGCGGCGTCATCATAATCCACGATTACAACAGCACGCAGTTTTGCGGTGTAAAAAAAGCGGTGGATGATTTCTGCGCCGGGCGCGGGCTCCTGCCGCTACCGCTCTGCGATCTGCACGGGAGCGCGGTCCTGCGAAAAGAAACGGCCGCGACCGGCGCCGGACGGCATTGCGGGTGAAGCATATGTCACAACAAAGCGCTGCGGTCATCGTCGCCGCCGGACTGTCGTCGCGGATGGGGCGATTCAAGCCCCTGCTCGTGCTGAACGGGAAACCCATGATCCGACATGTAATCGATACGCTGTGCGCACACGGCGTTGCACAGCTTGTCGTTGTGACCGGCAACAACGCCGATGTGCTGGAGGCCGCCCTGTGCGGATGCGGAGCGCAATTTGTACGCAACGAGCGCTACGCCCAGACACAGATGTTTGACTCCGCAAGGCTCGGCCTGCAATGTGTGCACGCCTCCTGTCATGACATTTTCTTCACGCCCGCCGACGTCCCGCTCTTTCCCCCCACCGTGCTTGAACGGCTGAGCAAAACGGAAGGGGACTTCGTCTGCCCCACCTTTCACGGGCAGGAAGGGCATCCGGTGCTTCTGCGGAAAAGCGCCGTGAACAGGCTTTTGACAGACTGCGGCGACGGCGGTCTGCGGTGTGCTGTAGAGCGCCAGCATATACACAAGGTCTGCATCGAGGTCACAGAGTGTGGGATCCTGTTTGACGCGGACACGCCTGCGGACTTTGAACGAATCAAACGTCTTTCCGGCGAGGAGTCACTGCAATGAGGACGATCTATCTGATACGGCATGGTGCCCCGGAGCTTCCGGACGAGAAAAAGCGCTGCTACAGCCGCACGGACTTCCCCCTGTCCCGAACGGGACTGGCTCAGGGAAAGGCGCTTCGTGAGTGGGCGGCGGCGCAGAGCATATGTGCGATCTATACCAGCCCCAGCACCCGCTGCCGCGAGACCGCCGGGCTCATGTCCGGCGGCACGATGCCGGTCGTTGCCGTCGACGCCCTGCAGGAAACCTGCGTTGGAAACTGGGAAGGATATACCTTCGATGAGATCCGGAAGCGCTGGCCGGACATATACGCCGCGCGCGGCCGCCTGATGTACCGGACAGCTCCGCCCGGCGGCGAGTCCTTCCATGACGCTGCGGAACGTTTTGACGCCGCACTGCGCGGTATTCTGTCCGCAAGTGCGGGGGACATCGCCATCGTCTCCCACAGCGGCGTTCTGCGCAGCTGGCTGCTGCGCTATGCCGGACTCGGCAGCGGGAACATGTTTTCCATCCCCATGCCCTGCGCCGGGATCGCGACCCTGCACATGGAGGGAAACACGCTCCTGCACGCCACGGCCGGAGTGCGCGCGGCACAGGCACCCCCTGCGGAGCGCATCCCGGATTATTACCGCCGCTGCAGCACGCCGGACGCCGTCATTGCACACTGCCGCGCCGTGGCGGACAAAGCGCAGGCGCTCGCTGCTGCAAATCAGATCTGCTGTGACCGCGCGCTGCTGCACGCAGCCTGCCTGCTGCACGATATGTGCCGCGCGGACGCAAGAGCGCATCCCGCAAATGCTGCGCACATACTCACGATGGACGGCTATCCCGCGCTTGCGCACATCATTCTCGGGCACCACGACCTGATCTGCCCCGCGTCGGCAGAAATGGAACTGCTGTATCTGAGCGACAAGCTCATTGCGGGCACACAAGCCGTCACGCTGGAAAAACGCTTTTCGGAATCCCGCAGAAAATGCACGGACGACGATGCCGTGCACTGCTGGGAGCGCCGACTCTGCGATGCGAAAAAGATCGTCAAAAAATACCGTCTGGAGGGACAAATATGAAGCTCATAAAAACCGAAGACGCCGTCGGTCATGTGCTCTGCCACGACATCACGCAGATCATCCGCGGCGTGACAAAAGACGCCGTGTTCCGCAAGGGTCACATCATCACCGAGGAGGACATTCCGATTTTGCTCAGCGTCGGCAAAGACAACATTTACGTCTGGGAAAAGGACGAGAATATGCTGCACGAAGACGAAGCCGCAGAGATCCTCCGCGCCATCTGCCAGAGCGAAAACATGCACGCAACGGCGCCGAAGGAAGGAAAAATCGAGCTGATCGCAGATATGGACGGCCTGCTGCTCATCGATCTGGAGCGGCTGCAGGCGATCAACGCCCTCGGCGACATGATGATCGCCACACGCCCCTCCGGCTTTATGGTGCACAAGGGCGACAAGCTCTGCGGCACGCGTGTGATCCCGCTTGTGATCGCAAAGGAGCGCATGGCGCAGGCCAAAAAGCTCGCCGGCAGCGCCCCCATCCTGTGCCTCCTGCCCGCAAGACCCAGAAAATACGGTCTGGTCACGACCGGAAACGAGGTTTTTTACGGCCGGATCCAGGACACGTTCACGCCGATCGTGGAGGCCAAGCTCGCCGAGTTCGGCTGCGAAATGGCGGAGCACGTCATCGTCAACGATGATCACGAAAAAATCACAGCTGCGATCAAGGCCATGCTCGACCACGGGTGCGAGATGGTGTTTTGCTCCGGCGGCATGAGCGTCGACCCCGACGACAAGACGCCGCTCGCCATCCGCAACACCGGAGCGAAGGTCGTGTCCTATGGCGCACCCGTGCTGCCGGGGGCAATGTTCCTCGTGTCGTACTGTCCCGACGGCCGGCCGATCTGCGGTCTGCCGGGGTGCGTGATGTACGCCAAGCGCACCATTTTTGATCTGGTGCTCCCCTACCTCGTCACGGACACGCCCATCACGGCGGCATGGCTCTCCAGGCTTGGCAACGGCGGTCTGTGCCTCAACTGCCCGCAGTGCCATTTCCCCAACTGCGGCTTCGGAAAGGGCGTATAAGCAATGCTCGACCAGTATCAGCGCAGGATCGACTATCTGCGCATCTCCGTGACCGACCGCTGCAATCTGCGCTGCCGCTACTGCACGCCGGAACCGGTCGACATGGTGCAGCACGCAGACATTCTTCGATACGAGGAGATCCTGCGCATCTGCCGCGCCGCCACAAAGCTGGGCATCACGAAATACAAGATCACCGGCGGCGAGCCGCTCGTGCGCAAAGGCTGCACGCAGCTGATCTCGGCGCTGAAGGCGCAGCCCGGGACCGAACAGGTCACGCTGACGACAAACGGGCTGCTGCTGCCGCAGGCGCTCGATGCGCTTGCCGGGGCCGGCGTGGACGGCATCAACATCAGCCTTGACACGACGGATAACGTATGCTACCGGCAGATCACCGGATATGCTTCCGAGGGTGCAGACGCGGTGCTCCGCACCGTGGAGGCATGCTGCCGCATGAAGATCCCCACGAAGCTCAACGCCGTGCTTCTGGAGCAGACTGCGGCGGATGCGCTCAGGCTTGCCGCCATTGCCGAAAAGCTCCCTGTAGACGTGCGGTTCATTGAGCTAATGCCCATCGGCTTCGGCACGACCATGAAGCGCGTCGCACCGGAGGCAATCGTCGATGCACTGCGCCGCACATGGCCGGATCTGCATCCCACGGACGAAAAGCGCGGCAACGGGCCGGCGCACTACTTTGAAAGCGGGGCGCTGCTCGGAAAGATCGGATTCATTGACGCGGTAAGTCATAAGTTCTGCTCGGAATGCAACCGTGTGCGCCTGACCAGCACAGGGCAGCTCAAGCCCTGCCTGTGCTATGCAGACTCCACGGACCTGCGTCGGCTCATCCGCAGCGGCTGCACAGACAGTGAACTGGAGCAGGCGCTTGCAGACGCCGTATACAACAAGCCGCGCGCGCACTGCTTCGACTCGGCTGCGTACATAACGGAACATCATATCATGAGTCAAATCGGAGGGTAAAATCATGGGTAAAGTAATCGCTGTGTGCACAAGCGAGCGCAAAGGTATCCAGAAGCACGATGTGCATACCGCTCATTTCTCTGCCGATTGGGGCATCGACGGCGATGCGCACGCAGGCAGGTGGCACCGTCAGGTCAGTCTGCTGAGCGCAGACAAGATCGAGGCATTCAATCAGCGGGGCGCAAACGTCGTGCCCGGCGCATTCGGCGAGAACCTCGTCGTCGACGGGTTTGACTTTCGTGCACTTCCCGTCGGGACGCTTCTGCGCTGCGGCAATGTACTGCTGGAAATGACGCAGATTGGGAAAGAATGCCACAGCCATTGCGAGATCTACAAAAAGATGGGGGAGTGCATCATGCCGCACGAGGGCGTGTTTGCGCGCGTCATCACCCCCGGCACGATCTCCGTCGGCGACGAAATGTCCATTGAAAAGCGCGAAGGGCACTTCCCCTGGCAGGCGGCCGTCATCACGCTCAGCGATAAGGGCGCAGCGGGCGAACGAAAAGATGAAAGCGGCCCCGCTGTCGCAAAGCGGCTGCGTGAGGCGGGCTATGCCGTCGTTGAGGAGCTTCTGATCCCCGACGATGCGGCCGCGCTCAAGCTGCAGCTCGCGCGTCTGTGCGACCAGCGCCGGCTGGATCTCATCCTCACGACCGGCGGAACCGGCTGCTCTGCGCGTGACACCACGCCGGAAGCGACGCTGGCCGTGGCCGACAGGAACGTCCCCGGCATTGCAGAGGCCATGCGCGCTGCATCCATGAAGATCACACCGCACGCAATGATCTCCCGCGCCGCATCCGTCATCCGTGGAAAAACGCTCATCATCAACCTCCCGGGCAGCCCAAAGGCCTGCATGGAAAACATGGATGTATTCATGGACACCATCCCGCACGCAATGGGGCTGCTGCGAAACGAAGTGCACGACTGTGCCGCAAAATAACCGCTGATTTCATGCCACGCATATATAACCGTGTTAATTCGCGCTTATATAAATACTCTTTCTGAAACAAAAAAGGAGACATGACATGAAAAAACTCATCGCGCTGCTGCTTGCGCTAACAATGGTGTTTGCCGTTGCTGCCTGCGGCTCCGGCACCGGAAAATCGATCGCCTCGGGCGGCCCCGAAGAGATCATTGTCTTCGCCGCCGCTTCCATGACGGAGACTCTGAACCAGCTCAAAGAGTCCTACGAGAAAGCGCACAACGTGAAGATCACCTACAACTTTGACTCCTCCGGCACGCTGAAAACGCAGATTCAGGAGGGCGCCGCCTGCGATATTTTCATCTCCGCTGGCCAGAAGCAGATGAACCAGCTTGACATCACCGCAGACAAGGCAATCAACACCGACGGCCTGGATTTCATCGCCGGCGGCACGCGCATCAACCTGCTGGAGAATAAAGTCGTCCTCGTGACCTCCGCAAACAACCCCGCCGGCATCCAGAGCTTTGACGACCTCGCCGCAAAACTTGCCAGCGGCTCCGTTCTCATGGCAATGGGCAACAGCGACGTTCCGGTCGGCCAGTACACGCAGAAGATCCTCAACTACTACAAGCTTGACGAGACCGCGCTCGCCAACGCCGGTAAGATTACCTACGGCACGAATGTCAAAGAGGTCACCACGCAGGTCTCCGAAGGCAGCGTGGACTGCGGCATCGTCTACTGCACGGATGCTTTTTCCGCCGGCCTCACGGTCGTTGACAGTGCATCCAGAGATATGTGCGGTCAGGTCATCTACCCCGCCGCGCTGCTGAACAACGCTCAGCACAGCGAGGCTGCTCAGGCTTTCCTCGACTATCTCACCGGCAACGAGGCCATGGCGGTCTTCCAGGCAGTCGGCTTCTCCCCTGCTGCATGATCCCGTTTCACACAAAGCAATTGGCAGTGCAGCTCTCTGCACTGCCAATTTGGATCATTCTTGAGGATAATAGATATGAACATTGACTGGTATCCACTCATAAACTCGCTGCGTATCGCCGCGATCAGCTGCGTGATCGTTTTCTTCGCGGGCGTTTTCTTCGCATACTACGCCGCAAAGCTGCCGCGCACCATCAAGGGCATACTGGACGTGATCCTCACCCTTCCCATGGTGCTTCCGCCCACGGTATGCGGCTACTTTTTGCTGCTTGTTTTCGGCACAAAGCGCCCGTTTGGCATCTTTCTGATGCAGTTCGGCATCAAATTCGTCATGACGTGGTACGGCGGTATTCTCGCCGCCGTCGTCGTTGCCTTTCCGCTGATGTACCGAACGGCGCGCGGCGCATTCGAGAGCTTCGACAGTACGCTTTCCCAATCCGGGCAGACGCTCGGCCTCTCCAACACATATATTTTCTGGCGCATCCGCATGCCGGCCTGCCGTCAGGGAATCCTTGCCGGTACCGTGCTCGCCTTTGCGCGCGCGCTCGGCGAATATGGCGCAACCAGCATGCTCATCGGCTACACGCCCGGCAAAACGGCCACGATCGCCACGACCGTGTATCAGCTCTGGCGCACGAACGACGACGCCGGCGCATTTTTCTGGGTCCTGGTCAACCTCGCCATCAGCACCGTCGTGCTGCTCGCGGCCAATCTGCTCGAGAGCAAGCAGAAAGCGAGCGTGAAAAAATGAGCCTGATCGTAGACATCCGGAAAAAGCTCGGAGCCTTCGAGCTGGAATCCAAATTTGAGGCTCAAAACGGCGTGACCTGCCTGCTCGGCCCCTCCGGCTGCGGGAAGAGCATGACGCTCAAGTGCGTGGCCGGCATCGAAAAGCCCGACGAGGGGCACATCGAGCTGGACGGCGTTGTGCTCTACGACAGCAGGAAGGGCATCCATCTCCCGCCGCAAAAACGCCGCATCGGCTATCTTTTTCAGAATTATGCGCTCTTTCCGAACATGACGGTGCGCCAGAACATCCTCTGCGGCATGCGCCGCGAGAAAGGCAGGGCCGTGAAGGAAGAAAAGCTCAGGCAGATGATAGACATGTTTCAGCTCGGCGGGCTTGAAAATCACCGCACCGCCCAGCTCTCCGGCGGTCAGGCGCAGCGCACGGCGCTCGCACGCATCATGGTAAGCGATCCGCAGCTTCTGCTGCTCGACGAGCCGTTCTCCGCGCTCGACGCGCACCTCCGGGATAAGCTCATGATCGAAATGCGGGATGTGCTCGCGCGCTTCGGGCGCGAGGTGATCATGGTCACGCACAACCGTGATGAGGCCTACAACATGAGCCGGGAGATCGCCGTCATGGGCAGCGGCAGGCTTCTGACCGTGAACAAAACGAAGGCGCTCTTCGCCGATCCGGGCAGCATTCCCGCCGCCATGCTCACCGGCTGCAAGAACATCGCCGCAGCGCAAAAGCGCGGCGAGCACGAGGTATATGTCCCCGAATGGGGTGTCACGCTCACGACGGCGCAAAGCGTGAACGACAACCTGAAGGCCATCGGCATCCGCGCGCACTATTTCAATGCCGACACGCCCAAAAACCGTTTCCCGGTCGAGTACACGGAAGAGATGGAAGAGCCGTTCGAGTGGATCATCGAATTTCGATTCAGATCCGCCGCTGAAAATGCCCCAAGCGTATGGTGGCGCATGACGAAAGACAAACGTCCGCAGGTTTTCCCGGACGAGCTCGGCATCGCCCCTGCAAATATACTCTTACTATACTAAGGAGGGTTCCTCATGTCCAACATCTACGCCAAAATACTGGAAAAGGTGGAACGCGGAGAGGCCGCAACGCTGCAAACGGAGTTTTCCGGAGCGGAGGGCAGCATCCGCGAATGTCTGAGCAAATCGCTCGCCCCATATGCGCCGCAGCTCGGCGCCCGCGGGCGCCGTTTTGTGGACGTCACACTGACAGAAACCGATGGCCGCATTACCGTCGGCGAACCGTTTTCGCCCCCGGAGCGCCTCATCCTCCTCGGCGCAGGGCATATCGCGCTGCCCGTGTGTGAATTTGCAGCAAAGAGCGGCTTTGAGGTATACGTGTGCGACGACCGCCCCGCATTTGCAAATACCGCGCGCTTTCCGCTGGCACAGCAAGTGCTTTGCGACAGCTTTGAGCACTGCATCAACAGGCTCAAGATCACTTCTTATGACTACGTCGTCGTCATCACGCGCGGCCACACGCACGACGCTGACTGCCTGCGGGCAATTTTTCAGGGGATACAGCCGGCATATCTCGGGCTGATCGGTTCGCGGCGGCGTGTGCGCGGCCTCTTCGACATGCTGCTCGGCGAAGGTTGCCCGAAGGCGTATATGGACAGGATCTGCACACCCATTGGACTGGATATCGGCGCAGTCACCCCCGGAGAGATCGCGATATCCATCCTCGCGGAACTTGTTGCATATAAACGCCTTCCGGAGCACAGCAACGACGGCATCCGCTGCTGCAACAATTCCGACGCCGAGCTTTCCGTGATCAGATACCTCGCGGAAAATCAGGATCCCAAAGCGATCGTCACCGTCATCGAGACCAAGGGCTCCACCCCGCGCGAAGCAGGCGCCAAAATGGCCGTCAGTCCCCGCGGTGAGGTCACCGGCAGCATCGGCGGCGGATGTAGCGAGGGCGCCGTCATCCGCGACGCCGTTGACATCATCGGCACCGGCCGCTATCAGCTTGTCGACATCGACCTGACCGGCGAGGTGGCGGAATCGGACGGCATGGTCTGCGGCGGAACCATGAAGGTGCTGATCGAAGACGGAATGGTAACGTGATATGCGCTTCATTTATGCAGACAACGCCGCAACAACGCGGCTGTCAGACACGGCGCTCGAGGCGATGCTGCCGTATCTGCGTGAGGAATACGGCAATGCATCCACGCTCTATAAGCTTGGACGCAGCGCACACAGCGCCGTCGCGTCCGCACGCCGCACATTTGCCGACGGCATTCAGGCAATACCGGCAGAGATCTTCTTCACCTCCGGTGGCACCGAGAGCGACAACTGGGCGATCAAGGGCACCGCGCATCGGCTTGCCCGGCTCGGAAAACGCCACATCGTCACAGATAATATCGAGCATCACGCGGTGCTTAACAGCGCCAGCGCACTCGCCCGCGAAGGCTTTGAGATCACATATGTCAAAGCGGACGCGGACGGAGTCGTTCCCCCGCAGGCCGTCCGGGCCGCCATACGGCCGGATACAGCACTCGTATCCGTTATGTTCGCAAACAACGAGCTCGGAACGATCCAGCCGGTCGCCGAGATCGGCCGCATCTGTCATGACGCGGGCGTGCTGTTTCACTGTGACGCCGTTCAGGCCGCAGGTATCTTGCCCATCAACGTGCAGGCAATGAACATCGATCTGCTGTCCATATCCGCCCATAAGTTCCACGGTACAAAAGGCGTCGGCGTCCTGTACGCCCGGCGCGGCTGTGTTCCGGAGGTATATATTGACGGCGGAGAACAAGAATACCACCATCGCGCCGGCACGGAAAATGTTGCCGGCATCGTCGGCGCGGCAGCAGCGTTCGCCGAGGCACTCGGCGAACGCGAGCACAAGGCCGCACGGCTTGTGCAAATGCGCGACGAGATCCAGGCGGGGCTTCTGAAAATACCGGAGGCCGTGGTCAACGGTGCAAACGCGGCGCGCCTGCCGGGGACACTGAATATGTCCTTTTCCGGCGTGGATGGGCAGTCGCTCATTTTTGCGCTTGACTCAAACGGGATCGCCGCCTCCAGCGGCTCGGCGTGCGCCTCCGGATCGATCAGCCCGAGCCATGTTCTCCTTGCCCTCGGGCTGCCATATTCTCTTGCCCACGGCTCTCTCAGGATCAGCCTCGGCAGGTACAACACGAGCGACGAAGTAAACACGGTCATTCAGACCGTAACCAGAGTAATAACGGAAATGAGGGCGTAATACCATGCAGGATTTTACACACTTCAACAGTCAGGGGCGCGCAAAAATGGTGGATGTCGGCGAAAAACCCGTGACCGTTCGCACCGCGGTCGCCGCCGGACGCGTGACCGTCAGCAGCAGCACGTTCGCCCTGATCAAAAGCGGAGGCATGAAAAAGGGCGATGTTCTGGCGACGGCGCAAATCGCCGGCATCATGGCCGCCAAGCACACACCGGATATCATCCCCATGTGCCATCCGATCCTGATCGACGGCATTGACATCCGGCTCACGCTGAACGAGGTCCGCTGCTGCGTTGACATCGTCTCCGAAGTCTCCTGCACAGGGCACACCGGCGTAGAAATGGAAGCGCTCACCGCAGCGAGCGCCGCCGCCCTCACCGTTTACGACATGTGCAAAGCCGTGCAGAAGGATATCGTGATATCCGACATTCGGCTCCTGAAAAAGACCGGCGGCATACACGGCGATTTCACCGTCGAATGACGCAGGCAGAGCAAATCCCGCTTCCAGGCATCTGCATGGGATAATCTTGCCCCTGTAATCCAAATGACAATTGATATATAGCGTCTTCTCTGGTACAGTTGGATTGTATCATCGGTTCCTATCTACCCAAGAGCCGAAACCGACAGCGCAAGGGGAGATGCGACGTGAAAAAAGAGCAATACATTGTCTTTCCGGAGGAATACACACGCCGGGAGCTGAACGCACGGTATCGGGAAATCCCGTTAAAAGACACGACCTCACGCCTGCTGCGCAAGTATTTCAATGCGATGGCAAACCTCTACGGCATTATCCCGCTGCACAAGGCGAAGGAGATCCTCTTCTCCCTCAGCCCGAAGCTGGTGACGGAGGACGCATTTCTTGCCTTTGCAGAGATCGCCCGACATAAGTGCGTGGGCTACTACATTCTGGGCGAGGATAAGCTGTACACGGACATCAGGCACACAAAGCCCCTCGACCGCGAGATCATTGATGTCACACTGATCGATGAGTCCATCGATCTTTATATAGAGACAAAGCGCAGCCAGCAGGATAAGCCCTATTATGTGCCGGACAAAAAGCATTTGCTGGAATACAGCGATCCCTTCTACTGCGAGGACACGACGGAAACGTGCAGACTGCGGTCATTCCTGAAAGAACGCTGCGGCCTGAGCGGCGAACGTGAGGCCATTGTGGTTGAAGATCTGCTGTTCGATATCCGTTCGGCTGTCTCCCAGCTGCCGGATGCTTTCGGGACGCTGGAAAAGCTGGATGTCCGGCTCAAATCCCGGCGGGATGCAGAGCGGTTTTTCGCCCTGTACAGCGCATTTCACAATACGACGCGAATGCCCTGCAACCGCTTCAGTGCATCTATGCCCCGTCCCGGCGGACGCTTGTCCGCCGGGACGGGGAAATTTTTCAAAGAACCTCGCAGCCTTTTGCCGGTGGCGGCCTGGCTTCGCATTTTTCTTACCAAACGGTAGATAAAACCTTGACACCCCATTTTCTCCGTGCTACTTTAGAATTACCAACTGGTCAATATTGGCCTCGCGGTAATATCTGCTTAGGAGGATCACTATGTCGGAAGCTCAAGAAAAAACGGTGAAGCTGCTCGACAGCAAGCTCGACGCAGCCGTCATCAAGACCGTCACCACCTGCGCGATCGTCATGATCGTCGCCGTACTGATCCACGACGGGGATCACATCCGTCAGGCACTCAACTGGGGCTACTCCATCCCGCTCTCGCTCTGGGTGCTGAATCTCACAGTGTATGTGCTGCCAGTCGTGACGCTGTTTCTGGCAGGAGCGGCCGCCCGTCCGCGATGCTGGTGGGCGCGGTCGCCGGTGTGTTCACGACGGCGTCGTTTCTCATCCTGCACCTCTGCGGCTCGTTCACGGGCAACTGGGGCGTGTGGAACTACTCGTACTTTGCGCTGATCAAGGGCGTCACGTATAACGGCGTGTTCTATCAGGGCGTGGACTGGCTGAGCTGGGTGCTGCTGTTTCACATCCCGGTGTGCTGCCTGCCGTGCTCGTGGGTGTGCTTCCGGCAGTATCTGAAGCTGAAACACGATGCAGCCAAGTGACATCTCCGTCTCGTGTCCCGCCTGCGGCGACGCCGAGAGCGAGATCGGCGGCCGGCTGCGGCTGTTAAGGACGCTCTGCATCAGCGTCCTTCTGACGATGCCCCTGTTTTGGAATCTGCACCCGCTGATCCAGCTTGCGATCGCGTCCGTGCTCCAGTTCTGGCCGGGCGTATATTTCTACAAGGGCGCGTACAAGGCGCTGCGGCAGGGCGTGCTCGGCATGGACTTTCTGGTCGCCGTGTCGACGACCGTGATCTATCTGCACAGCGCCTGCATCGCACTGACCGTGCACCACGACGTGAAGCTGTACTTCCTCTCCGAGGGCGTGCTGCTGTCGCTGATCCTGTTCGGCAAGTATATGGAGTGCACCTCGCGCTACGAGGCCTCGGAAGCGATCCGGAAGCTGATCCGCCTCCAGCCGGAGACGGCGAACGTGCTGCGCGGCGGCACGGTGCAGACCGTCGAGGTCCGCACGCTGACGCCCGACGATATTGTGCAGGTCCGCAGCGGTGAGCGCGTGCCGATCGACGGCGCCGTGCTGAGCGGGTCGTGCACGGTCGACGAATCCATGCTCACGGGAGAGAGCGAGCTGATCCCGAAATGTGCGGGCGCGCACATGTACTGCGACACGCTCTGCCGGGAGGGCGATGTGACGCTCTCATGCGCAGCCGTTTGCGAGCAGACCGTGCTTGCGCAGATCATCGCCATCGTCAGCGCCGCGCAGTCGGAAAAAGCCCCCATCGCGCGGCTAGCCGACAAGATCGCGACCGTGTTCGTGCCTGCGGTCATTCTGGTCGCAGCCGGCATCTTCTGCCTGCGCTACTTCGTGCTCGACGCCGGAAACCTGCGCTCGGCGCTCAACTGCGTCTGCTCCACGCTCGTGATCGCCTGTCCCTGCGCGCTGGGGCTGGCCACGCCGACCTCGATCATGACCGGCTCCGGCCGCGCGGCGGAGCTCGGCGTGCTGTTTCGCGGCGGCGCGCAGCTGGAGACCGCCTATAAGACCGACACCGTCGTGTTCGACAAGACCGGCACACTGACGCTCGGCCTCACCGACGGCGCCGAGCAGCTGCGCCCGGGCGCTGCCGAGGCTGTCCGCGCGCTCAGGGACCGCGGTATGGAGCTGTGGATGATCAGCGGCGACAAGCGGGAGAAGGCCGAGCGGATCGCCGGGATGCTGGGCATCGAAAACGTGCTCTGCGAGGTCAGGCCCGCCGACAAAACGGACGCGGTCAAGGCGCTGCAGGCGCGCAGAAAGCACGTGTGCTTCATCGGCGACGGCATCAATGACTCCCCGGCGCTGGCGTGCGCGGACATCGGCATCGCGCTCGGCTGCGGCGCGGACATCGCCATTTCGACGGCGGACGTGATGATCGTCAGCAGCAGTATGCAAAGCGTGCAGACGGTGTTCGACGTTTCCGCCGCGACCATGAAAAACGTGCGCCAGAATCTGATCTGGGCAGCCGTCTACAACGTCATCTGCATCCCGCTCGCGGCATCCGGCATCATCAACCCCTCCATTGCCGCGGCCGCGATGGCGCTGAGCTCCAACGGCGTGTTATTAAACGCATTGAGATTGAAAAAATATGAGCCACGAACGATTTGACCGCAGGGTCGACGGTATGATCTGCCCGCAATGCGAGGACGAGATTGCGCACAGGCTGCTGCACACGCGCGGCATCCTCTCCTGTACGGCCAGCTACCGCAAGAGCACCGTCACGGCGGACTTTGACCCGGACATCCTCTCCACAGAGGACATCGGGCGCATCCTCGCCGAGACCGGCTACCCCGTCGGCGACGGCCGCAGCGGGCGGCGCGCCGATGCGATCGCGCTCGTGCTCGTTGCGTGCCTGTATTTTGCCGTCCCCGCCATCACCGGTCTGGTCAAAACGCCAAACGCGGAGCGCGGCGTCGGCTTCGGTGCGCTCTTTGTCATCGGCCTGCTCACGGGCGTGCACTGCATCGGCATGTGCGGCGGCATCCTGCTCGCGCAGGGCAATGCGCTGCTCTATAACGGCGGCCGCCTGCTGAGCTACACACTGATGGGTGCCGTTTTCGGCGCGCTCGGAAAATACATCAGCTACGATCTGCAAGTCAAGAGTATGCTCCTGACCGTCAGCGGGCTGCTCGTGGTGCTCATCGGGCTCAGGATGTGGGGCATGCCGTTTCTGCGCCGTATCAGCCCCGAACTGACCAGGCCCTGCCGCTTCCGGGGCAAGGCGTTCGCCGTCGGGCTGCTGACCGGCCTGATGCCGTGCGGCGCGCTGTCGTCGATGTGGATCTTCGCCGCCTCGTCCGGGTCGTGGGCAAGCGGCGCGGCGAGCATGCTCGCCTTCGGCGCGGGCACGTGCGTCTTTATGCTGCTGTTCGGCCTGCTCGGGACGTTTCTCCCGAAGCGGTACAACAAATATCTGCTCAAGGGCAGCACGATCCTCATCGTCGCCCTCTGGCCGAGCCTGATGACCAAAGGCATCCGGCTGCTTGCCTGACGGCAAGCACAAGCGGCGCGTCCGGTTTCGGACGCGCCGCTTGGTTTTTCGGATTTTCCGGGGGATCATTTTCCCGCCTCGGTCTCGCAGTACAGGCAGCGGTAGACGCGCCGCTCCCGATCCGTGAGCACGAACTCCTGCGGCAGCTCGCGCTCGGTCGAGGTGATGCAGCGCGGATTCTTGCACCGCAGCACGCCGCGGATGCGCTCGGGCAGCTTGAGCGTGCGCTTTTCCTGCAGCTCGCCGCCACGGATGATGTTGACCGTGATGCTCGGATCGACGTAGCCGATCAGGTCCCAGTCGAGCTCCATCTCGCCGTCGATCTTGATGATGTCCTTGCGGCCGAGCTTGCCGCTGGTGACGTTTTTGAGGATGGCAACGGTGCAGGCGAGCTTGTCCAGACCGAGGATCTGGTAGAGCTCCATGGCCTTGCCGGCCGTGATGTGGTCGATGACGATCCCGTTTTGAATCGAATCAATAAGCATAACGTTTCTCCTCCCGTCAGTCGATGCCCAGCAGCTTGAGCATGAGCGCCATGCGGATATAGCGGCCGTTTTTCACCTGCTTGAAATAGCAGGCGCGCGGATCGTTGTCCACGGCGGCGGCGATCTCGTTGACGCGCGGCAGCGGGTGCAGGATGCTCATGTCGGGCTTGGCGGTCTCGAGCTTATCCGGCGTGAGGATATAGCTGTCGCGCAGGCGCAGGTAGTCCTCCTCGTTGAAAAAGCGCTCGCGCTGCACGCGGGTCATATACAGCACGTCCAGCTCCGGCATCACGGCCTCGAGCGACGTGGACTGCGTATAGGGGACGCCGGGCTTTTTGAGATACTCGTCCTTCACGTAGCGCGGGAGCTTGAGCTCCTCCGGGGAGATGAGCACGAAGCGGATGCCCGTGCAGCGGCTCATGGCGGCGACGAGCGAGTGCACCGTGCGGCCGAACTTCAGGTCGCCGCACAGGCCGATCGTCAGGTCGTCCAGCCGCCCCTTTTCGCGGTAGATGGTCATGAGGTCGGCCAGCGTCTGCGTGGGGTGGTTGTGTCCGCCGTCGCCCGCGTTGATGACCGGGACCTGCGCGTGCATGGACGCGACCAGCGGCGCGCCCTCCTTGGGATGGCGCATGGCGATGATGTCGCTGTAGCAGCTGACGACGCGCACGGTGTCCGCGACGGTCTCGCCCTTGGAGGCGGACGAGCTCTCTGCCGAGGCGACGCCGAGCACCTTGCCGCCGAGCGAGAGCATCGCGCTCTCGAAGCTCAGGCGCGTGCGCGTGGACGGCTCGAAAAACAGCGTTGCGAGGATCTTCCCGTCGCACTTGTGGGCATATTGCTCGGGGTGCTCCATGATCGCGCAGGCGGTGTCGATGAGCTCCATGATCTCCTGCGGGGTCAGCTGCATAATGTCGATCAGATGCTTCATATCACGCCTGACTTTCTGCCTGGATCCAGCTCTCGTCGGAGGGGTTTTCGCGGAAGGCCAGCAGCCGCGCGACGTCGGCCTCGGTGATGTAGCCCTCCTGTGCACCCGTGCTGGCGACGGTGTCCAGATCCGTGAGGCTCACGTTTCTGACCTGCGCTGCGGCGAGCCGCTCCACGCCCTTTTTCATGCCGTAGGTGAAGATGCTCACGACGCCGAGCACCTCCGCGCCGGCTTCACGCAGCGCATCCACCGCGTCGAGCACGCTGCCGCCGGTGGAGATCAGGTCCTCGACGACCACGACCTTCTGCCCAGGGACGAGCTTGCCCTCGATGCGGTTCTGGCGGCCGTGATCCTTGCTGCTCGAGCGGACATAGCCCATCGGCAGACCGAGCAGATGCGCGGCGATGGCGGCGTGGGCGATGCCGGCCGTGGCCGTGCCCATGAGCACCTGCGCCTGCGGATACTCGCGCCTGACCGTCTCGGCGATGGCGCGCTCGACCAGATCACGCGCCTCGGGCGCGGTCAGGATGAGGCGGTTGTCGCAGTAGATGGGGCTCTTGATGCCGCTGGCCCACGTGAACGGCTCCTGCGGGCGCAGGAACACCGCCTCGATCGAGAGCAGGCTGCGCGCAACTTCGTGTTTGATATCCATAACAGTTCCTCCTGTTGAAAAAGTCTCTGATCCGGCGCTCAGCCGACGAACGCGGCCACGCACCGGCGATAGGCGGCGACGGGATCGTCCGCCTGCGTGATCGGGCGGCCGACGACGATGTAGTCCGAGCCGATCTCCCGGGCGCGCTCCGGCGTCGTGACGCGCTTCTGGTCGCCGCTCTCCCCGTCGGCAAAGCGCACGCCGGGCGTCACGGTCAGAAAGTCCGCGCCGCAGCGCGCATGGATGCTGCCCGCCTCCAGCGGGGAGCAGACCACGCCGTCAAGACCGGCATCGCGTGCATTGCGTGCATAGTGCAGCACGACCTCGTCGATCGGCGCGTGGATGAGCAGCTCCCGGTCCATGCGCTCCTGATCCGTGGAGGTCAGCTGCGTCACGGCGATGAGCAGCGGGCGCGTGCCGTCCGGCCGGGTCAGTCCCTCGAGCGCGGCACTCATCATGGCCTTCGTGCCGGCAGCGTGGAGGTTGATGATATCCACATCCAGCGCCGAGAGCGCGGCCATCGCCTTTTTCACCGTGTTCGGGATGTCGTGCAGTTTGAGGTCGAGAAAGATCCTGTGGCCGCGCGCGTGGATCTGGCGCACGATGTCCGGCCCTTCGGCATAAAACAGCTCCATGCCGATCTTCACAAACGGCTTCTCGTCCTGAAAGAGGTCGAGAAACGCAAGCGTCTTTTCCCGGCTGTCAAAATCCAGTGCAATGATAACGTCCTTACCCATGATGTGCTCCTCCTATGATGTCCCTGAGATTGTCGATGCCGAAGCGCGCCATCGCGTCCGGCAGAGTTTCAATGATGTGCTTGCAGGCATACGGCTCGACCAGGTTTGCCGCGCCCACACCGACCGCCGTCGCGCCCGCGAGCATCAGCTCCAGAACGTCCTGCGCGCTCGTCACGCCGCCCATGCCCACGATGGGGATGCGCACCGCCTCGTACACCTGATAGACCATGCGCACGGCCAGCGGGAACATACCGGGGCCGGACATGCCGCCGGTCCGGTTGGCCAGCAGCGGGCGGCGGCGCGCAAGGTCGATGCGCATACCCGGCAGGGTGTTGATGAGGCTCACGCCGTCCGCGCCCGCGTCCTCACAGGCCTTGGCAACGGCGGCAATGTCCGCCGCCGTCGGCGAGAGCTTGAGGATGATCGGCTTTTTCGTCACGGCGCGCACCGCGCGCGTCACCTCCGCCGCGGCCGACGGCTCCGCGCCGAAGGCAGCGCCGCCGCCGTGGACGTTCGGGCAGGAGATGTTGACCTCCAGCCAGCCGACCTGCGGCTGCGCGTCAAGCCTGGCGCAGACCTCGGCATATTCTTCCACGCTGAAGCCGCTCACATTCGCCATAACCGGCTTGTGAAACACCTTTTTCAGCTCCGGCAGCTCGTGCGCGATGACCGCGTCCACGCCGGGGTTCTGCAGCCCCACCGCGTTGAGCATTCCGCCGGCATACTCGGCGATGCGCGGCGTGGGGTTGCCGAAGCGCGGCGCGCGCGTCGTCCCCTTGAAGGAGAACGTGCCGAGCATATTGATGTCATACAGCTGCGCAAACTCCTGCCCGTAGCCAAACGTGCCGCTGGCCGGGATGATGGGGTTTTCCAGCTCGATCCCGCAGAGCGTTACGGCTGTTGCGGCCATACGATCTCCTCCTTTGTGAACACGGGCCCGTCCTTGCAGACGCGCTTGCTGCCGTGCGTCGTTTCGCAGGTGCAGCCCATGCACGCGCCGAAGCCGCAGCCCATGCGCGCCTCAAGGCTCAGCTGACCGTCGAGCGGCGTCGCGCTGCACAGCGCCTGCAGCATGGGCATCGGCCCGCAGGCATACACATAGGTGCCGCCCTCGGGCAGCGCGTCGGTCACGAAGCCGCGCGCGCCCATGGTGCCGTCCTCGGTCACGACCGTGACGGGGATGCCGAGCGCTTCAAACGCATCGGCAAGCAGCACTTCCGCCGCCGTGCGAAAGCCGAGCACGCCCAGCGGGCTGCACCCCTCGGCCACGAGCTGCTGCGCCAGACCGTACAGCGGGGACGCGCCCACGCCGCCGCCGACCAGCAGCGGCCGCGCACCGGCGGGTGCGGTGTCAAAGCCGTTGCCGAGACCGACCAGCAGGTCCAGCTCCGTGCCCGGCGCCAGCGTGCTCAGCTGCGCCGTGCCTGCGCCCGCCACTTTATAATACAGCGTCAGCGCGCCGTCACTCCAGCTGCACACCGACACGGGGCGGCGCAGAAAATATCCGGCGAGCCGGATGTCCGCAAACTGCCCCGGCGCGGTGATCGCGGCAGTGTCCCCCGCGAGACGCAGACGATACGTCCCGCGGGCAACGGGCGCGTTTTCCGCAATGGTGAAACGTTTCTGCTGCATGGCTTACTCCGCGTGGATCGTGGACACGGCCAGCGTCGTCTCCTCGAGCACGTCGAGCAGCACGCGCACCGTATCGAGCGAGGTAAAGACGGTCACGCCGTTTTCCACCGCGCAGCGCCGGATCGCGGCGCCGTCCTGCGCGTGGACGCTCGAATGGATGGAGCGGGTGTTGATGATGTAGCTGACGTAGCCGCTGCGGATGGAATCGAGGATCTCGTGGCTGCCGTCGCTGATCTTGCCGCGCACGCGCGTGCGGATGCCGAAGGACTTGAGGTAGGCAGCCGTGCCTGCGGTCGCCTCGATGTTAAAGCCCATCTCATAGAACCGGCGCACGAGCGGCAGGCCCTCCGGCTTGTCCTCATCGGCCAGCGTCACGAACACGGTGCCGTAGTTCTGCACGTTCATGCCGGAGGCCTGCAGCGCCTTGTACATGGCGCGCGAGAGCTTCTTGTCGTAGCCGATGGCCTCGCCCGTGGACTTCATCTCCGGGGAGAGGTAAGCGTCCAGCCCGTGGAGCTTGGCGAAGGAGAACACCGGCGCCTTGACATAGCAGCGCTCTTTCTCCGGCGGATACAGGTCGAAGATGCCCTGCTCCTTGAGGCTCGTGCCGAGGATGACGTTCGTGGCGATGTCCGCGAGCTGATAGCCCGTGGCCTTCGACAAAAACGGCACCGTGCGCGACGAGCGGGGGTTGACCTCAATGATGTAGACATGGTCGCTCTTATCGACGATGAACTGGATGTTATACAGTCCGACGATGCCGATGCCCAGACCGAGCTTCTTGGCATAGGTCAGGATCGTGCCCTTGACCTTGTCGGAGATGGAAAACGGCGGGTAGACGCTGATGGAGTCGCCGGAGTGGACGCCGGTGCGCTCGACCAGCTCCATGATGCCGGGCACGAACACGTCTCTGCCGTCGCAGATGGCGTCGACCTCGACCTCGCGGCCGGAGATGTACTTATCGACCAGCACGGGCTTGCCCTCGCCGGTGCGCACGGCATTCTGCAGATAGTGGCGCAGCATCTCGTCGTCGGCCACGATCTCCATGGCGCGGCCGCCCAGCACGAACGACGGGCGCACCAGCACCGGATAGCCCACCGCGTGCGCCGCCTTGAGACCGTCGTCCAGATTCGTCACCGCCGCGCCCATCGGCTGCGGGATGTTCAGCTCGAGCAGCAGCTTTTCAAAGCAGTCGCGGTTTTCCGCGCGCTCGATCGCGGCGCAGTCCGTGCCGATGATCTGCACGCCGCGCGTCATGAGCGGCTGCGCCAGATTGATGGCCGTCTGGCCGCCGAGGCTGGCGATCACCTGATCGGCCTGCTCCTCATGCAGGATGTTCATGACATCCTCGGGCGTGAGGGGCTCGAAATACAGCTTATCGGCGGTCGTGTAATCGGTGGAGACCGTCTCGGGGTTGTTGTTGATGATGATGGCCTCATAGCCCGCGCGCCGGATGGTCTGCACCGCGTGGACGGTGGAGTAGTCAAACTCCACGCCCTGACCGATGCGGATCGGGCCTGCGCCGAGCACGACAACCTTCTTCTTGTCCGAGCGGCGCGCCTCGCTCTTTGCGCCGGGGGCGTAGGTGGAGTAGAAATAGGGGATGTAAGCGCCGGTGTGGCTGGTGTCCACCATCTTGTAGGCGGGGTAGAGCCCCAGCTGCACGCGCTGGGCATACACATCCTCCTCGCGCACGCCCCAGAGCCGCGCGATGTAGGGGTCACAGAAGCCCATCTGCTTGGCCCGCTTGAGCGTCTCTCCGTCGCCCTTGTGCGCGCAGAGCGTCTGCTCCATGTCCACGATGCCGCGGATGGTCTCGAGGAAGTAGGGCGTGATCATCGTCAGCGCGGCGACCTCGTCCACGCTCGCGCCCAGACGCAGCAGCTGCGCGACGGCAAAGAGCCCGTCATCGCGGAACTGGTGCAGGTACTCGGTCAGCTCCGCCTTGGTCATGTTCTGGAACTTCGGCAGCCAGAGGTGCTGCGCGCCGATCTCCAGCGAGCGGACGGACTTGAGCAGGCACTCCTCGAGCGTGCTGCCGATGCCCATGACCTCGCCCGTGGCCTTCATCTGCGTGCCGAGCGTGTTGGCGGCGGTCGAGAACTTATCGAACGGGAAGCGCGGCAGCTTTGCGACCACGTAGTCCAGCGACGGCTCGAACGCGGCCGTCGTGTTGGCGACGGCGATCTCGTCGAGGTTCATGCCGACGGCGACCTTCGCCGTGACGCGCGCGATGGGATAGCCGCTGGCCTTGCTCGCCAGCGCCGATGAGCGGGAGACGCGGGGGTTGATCTCAATGAGGAAGTACTCCGAGGTCTTGGGGTTGAGCGCAAACTGCACGTTGCAGCCACCCTGGATCTTCAGCGCGCGGATGATCTTGATCGCGCTGTCGTTGAGCATCTTCATGTCATGGTCGCTGAGCGTCATGATCGGCGCGACGACGGCGGAGTCGCCGGTGTGCACGCCCACGGGGTCGATGTTCTCCATGCCGCAGATGGTGATGGCGCGGTCGGACGCATCGCGCATGACCTCAAACTCGATCTCCTTATAGCCCTTGACGCTCTTTTCGATCAGCACCTGATGGATGGGCGAGAGCTTGAACGCCTGCATGCCCAGCTCGACGAGCTGCGCCTCGTCGTCTGCAAAGCCGCCGCCCGTGCCGCCGAGCGTGAACGCCGGGCGCAGCACGACCGGATAGCCGATGGCCGCGGCCGCGGCCTTGGCCTCTTCGAGGCCGTAGGTGATCTGCGACGGGATGACCGGCTCGCCGATGCTCTGGCAGAGCTCCTTGAACTGCTCGCGGTCCTCGGCGCGGCGGATGCTGTCGCTGTCCGTGCCGAGAAGCTCGACCTGGCACTCCTTGAGCACGCCCTTCTGCTCGAGCTGCATCGCCAGATTCAGGCCGGTCTGGCCGCCGATGCCCGGGACGATCGCGTCCGGGCGCTCCTTGCGCAGGATACGCGCCACATACTCCAGCGTCAGCGGCTCCATGTACACCTTGTCCGCGACGGAGGTATCCGTCATGATCGTGGCGGGGTTGGAGTTGACGAGAATGACCTCGTACCCCTCCTCCTTGAGCGACAGACACGCCTGCGTGCCGGCATAGTCAAACTCAGCGGCCTGACCGATGACGATCGGGCCGGAGCCGATGATCATAATTTTCTTCAGATCCGTTCTCTTGGGCATGTGATTTCCTCCTCAGTACGTAAAAAGTCCTGTATGTCATATATTTAATATGTAAATGAAGGGCGCTCAGTCCTGCGCGTCCTGCCAGACGACGGCGCCGCCGCAGACGTTGCGCACGCACCGCCCGTAGACCGTCTGTCCGGCGAAGGGCGTGCTCTTTCCCATGGAGCAAAACTGCGCCGGGTCGATGCGGTACTCCGTGTTCAGGTCCCAGACGGCATAATCGTCCGCGCGCTGCGGGAAGCCGAAGCGCTTTCTGGGGTTGACCGCCATGAGCTCCACGAGCTTGTCGAGCGTCAGCACGCCGGTGCGCACAAGGTGGGTATAGAGCACGGGAAACGCCGTCTCAAGGCCGACGATGCCCATGGCGCTCCCGGTGAGGCCCCTGGCCTTTTCCTGCGCGCTGTGCGGCGCGTGGTCGGTCGCGATCATGTCCACCGTGCCGTCGAGGATGCCCTCGATGAGCGCCTGCCGGTCGGCCTGCGTGCGCAGGGGCGGGTTCATCTTGAAGCTGCCGTCCTCGCGCAGGTCGTCCTCGGTCAGCACGAGGTAGTGCGGTGCGGTCTCGCAGGTGACGTCCAGCCCCTGCGCCTTCGCCCGGCGGATGAGCGCCACACTCTCCTTGGTGGACACGTGGCACATATGATAGGCGCAGCCCGTCTCGCGCACCAGCTCGAGATCGCGCTCCAGCTGCCGCCACTCACTCTCGCTGCTGATGCCCTTGTGCCCGTGGGCGCGGGCATACGCGCCGTCGTGGATATAGCCGCCGTGCAGGAGGGTGTTGTCCTCGCAGTGCGCGGCGATGAGCTTGCCGAGACTTGCCGCCTTGCGCATCGCGGCGCGCATCACGTCCGCATCCTGCACGCCGCTGCCGTCGTCGGAAAAGCCGGCGACATAGGGCGCGAGCTGCTCCATGTCCGCAAGCTCCCTGCCGCCGCGGTGCGCGGTGATCGCGCCGTAGGGCGTCACATCGATGACCGCATCCGCGCGGATGCGCTCCAGTTGGGGGGCAAGCGTCTGCAAACTGTCCGGCGCCGGATCCAGATTGGGCATGGCACACACGCGGCTGTATCCGCCGTGCGCCGCAGCAAGCGTGCCGGACGAAATGGTCTCCTTATAAGAAAAACCCGGCTCACGAAGATGTACATGCACATCTACGAAACCAGGTAATACCACGAAAGAAGAAATATCAAGTTCGTCACCGGCAATGCTGCCGCTGCCAAGAAAAACAGAATCACGGTTGCCGGGAAAAAGATCCCACCCAAATGCCTGCATATTCTCTGCGGCCGCAACCATTTTCCTCGCCTCATTTCTGCCGAATCGCAAATTTTTGATATGATATCACATAATCGCCCGGTCTGTCAACAAATCCGGCGGCTTTGCGCGCCGTCTTTTTGCACGAAAAATTCCGTCATTTCCCGTCCCGCGTTGACACGCATCTCTGCGCCAAGAACCGGATACAGATAGGCTCGGCGGCGCGCCCGTCAGGG
>ULRD01035467.1_pt1 | contig 31688 bp, 24 predicted proteins | sample 1955181 | NCBI WGS metagenome assembly ULRD01 (sample SAMEA4835675, study PRJEB28245) | human gut metagenome | biome: gut microbiome; material: fecal sample | place: Denmark | collected 2008
GAACGGCAACGAGGTATGGCTCACTGGCGCAAATTGGTTCGGATACAACTGTACGGAATGCGCTCTGCATTATCTTTGGAGCGGAGATATCGACGACCTTGTCTGCTCGATCGCAGACCGCGGCATTAACGTTCTCAGGATTCCCGTATCTACCGAGCTGCTCTACAACTGGATGATAGGCGATCCCGATCCTATGAAAAGCATTAATCCCAACGACGATCCGTCCTATTACTTCAATGCGGATCTTATAAATGAAGACGGCTCTGTAATGAACAGCATGGAGAGCTTTGACGTGCTTCTTAAATTATGCAAGAAATACGGAGTAAAGGTATTTATAGACATACACAGCCCGGAATCCAACAACTCCGGTCACAACTACGGTTTATGGTATGGAAAAAGCTTTACAGGGCGCGACGGCAAGGATATAACAGTTGATACTGAACTCTGGATCAAAACTCTGGCATGGACTGCCGAGCATTACAAGGGCGACGATACGCTTATCGGCTTTGATTTGAAAAACGAACCGCACAGTACTTACGGCGGAGCTCCCGTTGATGCTATATGGGATACTTCCGACGCAGAAAATAACTGGAGAAAAGCCGCAGAGGACTGCGCCAATGCAATATTGAAAGAAAATCCCAACGCCCTTATATTCATTGAAGGAGTTGAGGGCTACAAGGGACACGGAGCATGGTGGGGCGGCAACCTCCGAGGCGTTGCCGACTGTCCCGTTGTTCCCGAATCCGGAACAAGTCAGATCGTTTATTCGCCTCACGACTACGGTCCGATAGTAAGCGCGCAGACATGGTTTGAAAAGGACTTTACCGAGCAAACGCTTCTGGATGACTATTGGTATGATACATGGGCATACATTGTCGATAAAGATATCGCTCCCTTGCTTATAGGCGAATGGGGAGGCAGAATGGACGGCGGCGACAACGAAAAGTGGATGCGCCTTATCCGGGACTATATGATTAAAAATCATATCAACCACACGTTCTGGTGTCTTAACGACGATTCGGGGGACACGGGAGGTCTCTGGAAAGACATATCATTTGACGGAACGTCGGGAAAAACAAACATCAACTGGGACGAGGAGAAATACGAGCTTTTTGAGCCGTCCTTATGGCAAACGCTCAAATCGGGAAAGTACATCAGTCTCGATCACAATACGCCTCTGGGAGTAAACGGAACGGGGCTTTCGCTGAACGAATTTTATACGAGCTACGCTTCCTCCGAAGGAAGCAATATTGACGGCGGAAAAACTTCCACAGGCAACCCTGTTCATACCGATCCTTCAACATCAGGAAGCGACGATTCTACAGGCGGCAATGTCGTTTGGGGTGACGCTAACGAGGACAACGAAGTAAATCTTGCGGACGCCGTTCTTATTATGCAGAACATAGCTAATCCAACTAAATATAAAATTACGCAGCAGGGTAAGCTTAACGGAGACGTTGACGAAAACGGAGACGGTATAACGCCTAACGACGCATTTAAGATCCAGCAGTTCGTACTTGGAATCATATCTGCGCTCGATCCCAATGCTTGATTTATAATGGAAAAACACTTTAAACAATCAGGGGGTTGGTTGAGAAAAATACTAAAGATCATTGCGGTATTAATATGCAACATAATATACTCATTATGTTTAGAAGTTTATTGGCTTTATTATAGCGGAGCAGTATTTGCCGACGGTTCAATCATATTTGCAACTTCATTCCAACGATTTATATTGGGGGATCTTCTTCCGATTCTTGTTGCATTAATAGCCTGCTTAGGAATATTTGTGAATGCTTTGTTATTTAGGAAGAATCGAAAGAAAGGCAATAAGGAAAAGAAATGGATAGTTGTATTCGTTATCAGTATTATAATACTTTCATTGCCGGCTATTATAGGATTGATTGATTTTGCAGAATATCTTATTTATGGAGACGAGCTGTATAATAGATGATAATGTGATTGATAACGCTATTTCTTTTGTTTTTCATGTTTGTTGACTATATATACTCAGGTTCTTATAATGGAACGACCTTTAAACGAGGTCGTTCTATTTTTTTAATAGACCTCCCCAAAAACTAATGGTTATTTTCATATAACAACATAAAAATATTGCTGTATATCGGCAAAAATGAAAAGAAATTTTTCAAATTCTATTGACTTTTTCACAGCCGAATGCTACAATATAAGTGATAATGGCGTAAAATACGCTTATTTGAGAGGGGAAATATAATTATGAAAAAGTTTTTGAGAACTGCGGCGGCGGTTTCCTCCGCTGCAATGCTTATGTGTTTCGCGGCGCCGTGCGTTTCTGTCGATCCGGATCAGCAGCTCATTGCAAATGCCGCTGACAACGGCGGCGACGACTGGCTCCATGCAAAAGGCAGCCGTCTTTATGACATGAACGGCAATGAGGTATGGCTTACGGGCGCAAACTGGTTCGGTATGAACTGTACGGAGAACGCGCCTCATGGTCTTTATGCCGCCGATGTCGACGATTTTCTTTCAAATGTTGCAGACCGAGGAATCAATGTCATCCGTTTTCCTATTTCGACCGAACTTATCGTTTCTTGGATGGAAGGATCGCCTAATCCCGTAAGCTCGGTTCAAGCTTCCTACAGTCCTCCGACAGATATTGTGGGCGAAGACGGCTCGATCACTCCGGCAGGAAAATATGGCAACATCAATAAGGATTTTGCCGAGGCTGACGGCAAGACCTTGAAGAACAGCGAGGAGATCTTCGACGTTATCATTCAGCGATGCAAGAGATACGGCATCAAAGCTTTTATTGATATCCACAGTCCCGACGCCAATAACTCAGGTCACAATTATGAGCTTTGGTACGGAAAAGCAGGAGTTACAACTCAAGTTTGGATTGATTCTCTTGTATGGCTTGCAGACAAATATAAGAATGATGATACCATATTAGGCTACGATCTAAAGAACGAACCTCACGGTAAGCGTGAATACGACGATGTATGTCCCGACAATATAGCTAAATGGGATGGCTCTACCGATGAAAACAACTGGGCATACGCTGCTACAACGTGTGCAAACGCTATTCTTGAGGTCAATCCCCATGCGCTGATCTTTATTGAGGGCGTTGAGCAGTATCCAAAGACTGACAAGGGATATACCTATGACACCCCGGATATCTGGGAAGCGCCCGCAGATAAATCGCCATGGTATGGCGCATGGTGGGGTGGAAATCTTCGCGGAGTAAGGGATTATCCCATAGTTCCCGACAGCGGAACAAGTCAGATAGTATACTCCCCTCACGACTACGGTCCATCGGTTTACGCTCAAAAATGGTTTGACAAGGACTTTACCGAGCAGACTCTTTTGGACGATTATTGGTACGATACATGGGCTTATATTAATGAGGAAGAAATTGCTCCACTGCTTATCGGAGAATGGGGCGGACACATGGACGGAACAAAAAATCAGACGTGGATGGAGCTTCTTCGCGATTATATGATAAAGCATCATATCAACCACACGTTCTGGTGTCTGAATCCCAACTCAGGCGATACCGAAGGACTTCTCAGCTACGACTTCCTTTCATGGGATGAAGTAAAATACGGAATGTTTGAAAAGGCGCTCTGGCAAACGTCAAAGTCGGGTAAATATATCGGTCTTGATCATCAGATCCCACTCGGTGAAAATGGTACGGGAATTTCGCTTAATGAATATTATTCAAAATATTCCGAAACCGAAGGAAGCAATATTGACGGCGGAAAAACCTCCAGCGGCAACCCTATGGGAACCGATCCGTCAACATCCGGAGATACAAATTCTACAGGCGGCAACGTTATTTGGGGCGACGCCAACGAGGACGATGAAGTAAATCTTGCGGACGCTGTTCTTATCATGCAGAATATAGCTAATCCGGCTAAATATAAAATCACAGAGCAGGGCAAGCTTAACGGAGACGTTGACGAAAACGGAGACGGTATCACACCTAACGATGCATTTAAAATTCAGCAGTTCGTACTCGGTATTATTTCTGAACTCAATCCAAAGGCTTGATCTTTGCATATAAAAAGGACTGCATTCGCAGTCCTTTTTAGTTTGTATAACAAATTTTTAAACATGCGTGCAATATAAAAAAGAACCGGGTTATTTACACGGTTCTTACGGCAAATATTTAATTGCAAGTATGGTTGGGGTGGAAGGATTTGAACCCTCGAAATAACGGAGTCAGAGTCCGCTGCCTTACCGCTTGGCGACACCCCAATAGTGATTCAGCTTTATTATTATACCACTGTAAAATACAAATGTCAATAGAAAAGAATATATTTTTTTATTTTAATTATATTAATTGCTATTGAAAAAAAGCAAAAAAGAATATATAATAAATGAGGAGAGCAATCGCGGTTTTCCGGTTATAAAATGGGAAAATAAATCAGGGCGGGCACGCTCGTTTAAACGGTGATTTTAAAATGAAAAAAATGTATCTTATAATAAATCTGATAGCGGGAAAGGCTGCCATTTCCGACAGTCTCGGTAAAATAGTAGATGAATTTATAAAAAGCGATTATGAAGTCACAATTCATACGACTCAAAGCGGTGATGATGCAATTGCAGCGGCACAGTATGCCTGTAACCAAGATTTTGATCTGCTTGTTTGTGCGGGCGGCGACGGTACGCTGAGTCAGTGCCTACAGGGTGTTATGCGTTGTGAAAACCGCGTGGCTATTGGATATATACCTGCCGGAACGACAAATGATTTTGCGAAAAGTCTCGGGATACCTAAGGATATAATATCAGCGGTAAGGACTATTATTGGGGGAACTCCTATGCCATGCGATATAGGAGGCTTTAATAATGAATATTTTTCATACATCGTAGCTTTTGGGGCATTTACGAATATTACCTATGAGACTTCCCAACAATTCAAAAATCTTCTGGGTCATACAGCTTATGTTCTTCGCGGACTTTGGCAGCTGACAAATATTCGAGCCCGTCATATGAGGGTAGAATATGACGGTATCATAATTGAAGATGATTTTATTTTCGGTATGGTTACAAATACGGCTTCTGTTGGAGGAATGCTGTCAATGCACGATTTTATGCTTGATGACGGTCAGTTTGAGGTGCTTTTGATAAAGAAGCCGGCAAATCCTGCGCAGCTTCAGCATATTCTTTCTTCGCTTCTTAATATCAATTCCGAGATCGACCGTGAATATATACGTTTTTTCCGCACTAATATGATAACCTTTGTTTCGCTTGACGACGAGCCTCCCGCATGGACAAGAGACGGCGAATACGGAGGAATGGCAGCAGTAAACACGATCGTCAATTACAAAAAAGCGGTATCATTTATGGTCAGCAATGAGAATATCAGTAAGTCCGGCGATATATATTCCGATAATAACATTGAAGAAGCTGAGACAAAATATATAGATTGTATTGAATGATTTTTTGGAGTTCGCTATAGTTAATGAATTATGCGTTTGCGAATCACGAACAGAGAATGTATGTGTAAGCTTTTTCTTGATTTATACGAATGTATAATAAGACGAAACCGCTTATAAGCGTTTCAATAATCTTTAAAAGGGGAAAGGAAAAAGTATGAAAAAGTTATTTATTTGTGCTGCGGCAATGCTTGGACTTACTGCGGCATTTATTCCAATGTCAGCTTTCGGAGCTGATTCTTCCGTCGCTTCCGGCTGGCAGACAGATGAAAAGGGACGGATTTTTTATTACGGTGAGGACGGAGCGCCTGCTGTGGGAACTGTGACAATTGACGGTGAGCTTTATTATTTTGCCGATAACGGCGTATTAAAAACGGGGTGGAGAACTGTTGACGGAAAACGCCGTTATTACGACCATAAAACGGGAAAACCGGTTTATGGCTGGGTAGACTACTGCGGAAAGAAATATTACATATCTCCCGATGAGGGAAAGCTGACAGGCAGCATTGACGCTGAGGACGGAGGAAAGATCCTTCTTGGCGAATACGGTTATATCTCTGAAGAAAGCGGATTCACGGAAGTAAACGGTAAATTTTATTACATCGGCGCAGACGGCAAGCTTCTTGTTGAGCCTACCGAGATATCTGGAATCACTTATAATTTTTCTGAAGATGGTGTGTTAGCTACGGGGTGGCAGGAAGTAAACGGCAGACGCTTTTATTTTAGTCCCGAAACGGGAAAAGCCTTATTGGGAAAATGCAAGATCGGCGATAATTGGTACTACATAAGCGGTATATATGGAATGGCTACCGGCGATTCAAAGATAGGAAGCGTTTATTATCGTTTTGGTGACGACGGAATTATTAAAACGGGCTGGCAGACTATCGAAGGAGAGAAGCATTATTATTATGAAGATACGTCTGTTCCTAAAGGAATTACGGTTATTGACGGCGAACGCTATATTTTTTCAAACGAGGGAGTGATGCGCACCGGCAGAGCAGTTTTTGATAATAAAAAATATTATCTTGGAACCGATGGTATTATCAAAACCGGTGCTCAGGATATCGACGGAAAGCTTTTCCTTTTCGGAGACGACGGAGTCATGCTTACGGGCTGGCAGGAGCTTGACGGAAAAAAACGCTATTTTGATGAGAATAACGGCATGCTTACAGGACGGCAGATAATTGACGGCTTTAAGTACGCTCTCGATAATAACGGCATTCCGCTGACGGGACCGGTCAGATTTGAGGACGGCGATTATCTGTTCGGCGAGGACGGAAAAATGCTTTTTGGCTGGCATACAGTGGCGGGAAACAAATACTACTTTGAACCGTCAAGCGGCAAAATGCTGAAAAACAGATCAATTGACGGACTTTGGCTGAACAAGAACGGCGTTGCCGAGCCTCTTTCGGATATTCAGAAAAAGGCGGAAGCTCTTATTGCAAAAACGGGCAAAACAGCCGCGGGGATATTCAACTATGTTGCTGCAAACAATGTGTATAAAATGATCGAGGCTACAAAAACTCTTGCGCAGATCGAATCTATCGGCTGGGGACATTTTGCTGAATATGCCATGAATAACAGATATGTCGTGTGCTATTATTTTGCGGCTCTTACGGATGTAATGTTCCAGCAGGCAGGTTTTGAGTCAAGAATAGTTTACGGAACAGGAAGAGGAAGCGGCGATCATTATTGGAATCAGATAAAGGTAAACGGAGTCTGGACGAATTATGATACATGCAACGGTTATGCTAATGTTACAGACGCATTCCTTGCTTCTCAGAATTACACGATCAAGCAGTATGTTACTGCCAATTTCCATGATTAAGGCAGAGTCGATCTATTGTTAAGCTTTGATTCGATTCAAAAATAAAGAAAGCGGCGTCGAAAGCTGTGCATCGCAATGTGTATCCGCTTTCGGCGCAGCAATAAATAACGGAGGAAAATTATGAATTTCAAGAAAAATATTGTTGCGGCTGCTGCGGTTGTATGCGCAGTGTCCGCCGTATCATGCGGAAAAAAAGTAGAGGGCGACGGAAGCTCTGTAGTACTTAATATAAGTACGACTTCATCGGTTTCTACAGAAGCCGTTAGCAGCACAGAAGCTTCAACAGAGAAAACTACCGAGGCGTCTTCTGAAAAAACGACCGAATCTTCTGCCGAAACGACTGCTGTTGCAACAACGGTAAAAACCGAAGCTGCAACTTCCGCAGTTCCTGTGGAGACAACGGCTGGCGCTCCGCCTGTTACTGAGCCTCCAAAGCCTCAGGGGTTTGCGTTTGATATTTCGGTTCTGGGAAAGGATGCGGATCCTTATGTGACCAAGCTTGGAACTCCCATTGACGTTCAGACAGCTCCGGGGTGTCTCTCAAACGGCGCAGATCAGAAAGTCTATACCTTTGACGGAGTCGTTTTAAGCTGCTACATTCAGGACAGCACTGAGTATATTTACGATATAACGATCACAAGCAATAAGTATACCACATCCATGAACGGTCTTACCGTGGGTAATTCCCGGGCTGACTTTGAGGCTGCTTACGGTAAGGGTGAGGAAAGCGGAAATTATGCTGTTTACAACTACGGGAATACTGAAATGAGTATACAGTACAGCGGCGATACGGCGGTTTCTGTTATATATTATATGTACGTACAATAAGGAGGAGCTGTTTTGGTATTCAGCAGTCCCGTATTTCTGTTTATTTTTTTGACGGCGGTCTATATTCTTTATCGTATCATACCGACGATGACCGCCAAAAATGTTCTTCTGCTTGTGTTCAGCATAGGATTTTATACTTACGGCGAGCCGAAAGCAGTTGTGCTTATGCTGATCTCGATAGTGATGAATTACTTTTTCGGACTTGCAATGGAGAAAAGGAACGATGCGCGAAAGCCTGTGCTTGCTCTCGGAGTTACGTTGAATCTCCTTATGCTGGGAATTTTTAAGTACGCGGGATTTGGCGCAAAGCTTCTTGACAGTCTGCCTTTCATAAGCGTGCCGATTCCCCGAATTGCCCTTCCCATAGGCATTTCATTTTATACCTTTCAGGCAATGTCTTACGTTATCGACGCATATAAGGAGCCGAAATATGTACAGAAAAATATCTTTAAGCTTGCTCTTTACATAACGTTTTTCCCTCAGCTTGTGGCAGGACCTATTGTAAAGTACTATGACTTTGCGCATCAGATCGACAAACGAGAAATATCCCCGGAGCGTACTGCGCAGGGAATAAGGCGGTTTATTGTTGGTCTTTCAAAGAAGCTGCTTATTGCGAATACCATGGCTGCGGCAGCCGATTATGTTTACGGGCTTGATGCCGCGGAGCTGACGTTTCCTCTCGCATGGCTGGGAGCTGTGAGCTATCTGTTTCAGATCTATTTTGATTTCAGCGGTTACAGCGACATGGCTATCGGTCTCGGAAAAATGTTTGGCTTTGATTTTCGGGAGAATTTCAATTATCCCTATATTTCTCAGAGTATGCAGGAATTCTGGCGCAGGTGGCACATTTCCGTGTCAACATGGTTCAAGGAGTATCTTTATATTCCACTTGGCGGAAACCGTAAAGGAAAGGTTCGCACCGCGGTAAATAAAATGATCGTATTTTTCTGCACCGGACTTTGGCATGGCGCAAGCCTGAATTTCATTATCTGGGGTCTGCTGAACGGAGCTTTTATGATGTTCGAGTCTTATAAGATAATCAATACGGAAAAGTGGTTTAGACCGTTCCGCCATATGTATGCCGTTCTTGTAACAATTGTCGCTTTCGTGTTTTTCCGCGCGAATACAGTTTCAGACGCCTGTCGGTTTATAGGAAAAATGTTTGTTCCGTCAATGGGAGACAGCGGGAATACCGCAATGTTTCTCAGCAGGCTCACGCCTATGTATATTGTGACTCTTGGACTGGCTGTTCTGTTCTCAATGCCTGTTATAAAGGCGTCGTTGGGCAGATTAAAGTCGGAAAAGACTATAGCCGCAGGCGAAGCGGCTTCTTACTGTGTTTCACTTGTATTATTGGCGCTTTGCATTATGACGCTTTCATCCGCGACATATAATCCTTTTATTTATTTTAGATTTTAAGGAGGCTGCACAATGAACAAAAATATTTTGTACAGGCTCTATGCGGCAGCTTTTATTGGGATATGTCTTGTTCCGTCGGTATTTATGCCCGCATCAAAAGGCGGTTCCGACAAAGAAAAGCGAGAGCTTGCGGAAGCTCCGAAAATAAAAAGGGAAGACGGAAGGCTGAATGCGGAGTTTTTTGACGATTTCGATAATTGGTTTTCAGAGCATTTTGCATTCCGCAGTAAGCTTGTTAATCTTGACGGACGGCTTAAATCGGCGGTTTTTGGAACGTCCAACAATGAAAATGTTATTGTCGGCAGAGACGGCTGGCTTTATTACGGAGAGACAGCCGACGATTTTATGAATATCAACACTTTAAGCGGCAGGGCAATAGAGAACATACGCCATAATCTTGAAATGATGAACGATTACTGTGAAAAAAGAAATGCGAAGTTTATCTTTACTTCTGCTCCGAATAAGAATTCGATCTACCCCGAGTATATGCCGTTAAACTATATCGAAAGCGGCAGAAAGGGGAATTATGAGACGCTGTCGGAAAGCCTTGCGAACAGCGGATTTTATCTCGATATGAAAGCTGCTTTGAAAAGCGCCGAATCAAGTATTCCGCTTTATCATAAGACTGATACTCACTGGAACAATTTAGGGGCGTATGTCGGTCATGTTAAGCTTATGGAGGCGCTTGGAGGAGAATGCTGCTCTTCCGGTACTTCGTGGTACACGAAAAATGATCGTCTCGGCGATCTGGCGGCAATGATCTATCCCGAGGAGAAAGCCAAGGATACGAACGTTTATAACGATTATGAGTTCAGTTACAGCTATATCGGGCGCTTCCGCGGACTTGACGATCTTACCATAAAGACTTCTGCTGCGGAGAAAGACGGTAAGCTGCTCATGTACCGCGATTCCTACGGAGAGGCTATACTGCCGTATATGGCGGAATGCTTTGGTGAAGCGGAATTTTCGCGCGTTGTTCCCTACCGTATGGACGGGATAGACGGCGGCGCGGTGGTGCTTGAAATAGTAGAGCGAAATATCGGCGATCTTCAAAAATATGCTCCGCTTATGAAAGCTCCCGAGGCTGAAAACGTTCCCGAAGCCAATGAGACGTATATTGGCGATATAGTTTTAAAAACAGAGACAGCGGGAAACTATTCGCATATTTTCGGAGAACTTCCCGAAGAATTTTTTGCAGAGGGCAGCTCAAAAATATATGTTACTGCCGGGGGCGTCACATATGAGGCGTTCAATTGCTTTGAGGATAAGCTGCTCGGCAGGGATGGAGAAGCTTCCGACAGAGGATTTTCTCTTTATATACCTCAGATTCCAAGTCTGAATAACGGAGATATTACGATCGTTACACTGAAAAGCGACGGAACGTCGGTAAAGTTTAATTAACGGAGGAGTATATATGAAATTTAAAAAAATATTAAAGTTTGCTGTTGCCTGTACCGTTATATTCGGGACTGCGTTTTATTCTCTGCCCGATCTTAGGGAAACGAGCGTATATGCGGCAGATGCTTCGGCTTCCGGAAATATAAAAGTCAAGCCTGTTTATGAGGATTTCAATGCTAACGATGTGAACGGATCGGTTGAGATCGTTCTGCCGGAGGGGATAACCGCAAAGATAGCTATAACCTTTGATTCCGCAGAGGGAAAGGGCCTGTCTTACTACGATTCTCTGATATCAGGCGGGTATTCTTATACATTTGACGTCGAGGGTACGCTTGAAAGCGAAGACCGCTTATACAGCCTTAGTATTCTTCCTATAAGCGCGGAGGGCTTTGAGGCTGTTGACAGTTACACCGAGCAGTTTTCCGTTAAAGACGGAGATAACTTTCCGGACAGTTTTACTGCTTACCGTTATGACATAAAATATAATTATGACTTTGAAGGCGAAAGCTGGAAGATCACCGGAAGCGAGGGCGGCGATAAAGAGATCACTTTCTCTTTTTTCAATTATTCTATCGGCGATGTTGATATGGACGGTAAGATTACAGCCTATGATGCTGCTTGTGTTCTGACGGAGTATGCAACTCTTTCGGCAGGCAAGGAAAGCACTCTGAATTCGGGACAAAGACTTGTTGCCGATGTTGACAAGGACAATAAGATCACAGCTTATGACGCTTCGATAATACTTACGAATTACGCAAGAATTTCCGCTGGCAAGGAGCCAATCTGGGATTAAATCTGTAAATCTTGATACGACAGCATATTATGCTTTTGATATATCTAAACGGAGGTGGGAACGATGAGCGAAAATATTGGAAATACTATCGGTGAAGGAATTCCGGTAAGGAGCGTTGACGATTTTGAACGTGCTCCTATAGATCGGGAGATCGCATTTTATAACAGCATATGCCTCGGGAATATTGAGCTTGTGCATACTTTCCGTGCGCCTCTTGCCTGCGAGGGATGCGGTATGCTGAGCGAAAATCCGATCAGAAATCTTAAATATCATTTTGTTATTTCAGCGGCTATGATCGCAAGATACTGCATAAACAGCGGAATGCCTCCTGAGGAAGCCTATAGCCTCAGCGATATGTATATAAGGAAAGCCGATAAGTGTAAGGCAGAAGCTGAGGTTCGTAAAGTGCATGACGAAATGATAGACTGTTACACGAGAAATATGCGCAGGGTGCGTAACAGCGGAGTTTATTCAAAGCAGATTTTACGCGCTATCGACTATATAAGCGAACATCTCCACAGTCGCATACTTATAAAAGATGCCTCCGAGCATCTGAAAATAAGTCCCGCTTATCTTTCGAGGCTGTTTAAGGCGGAAACAGGGATTTCGTTCAGCGATTATGTCTGTAAGGCAAAAGTGGAAGAAGCGGCAAATTTGCTGCAATTTTCGGAGTATACCGACCTTGAGATAAGCAATTTGTTCTGTTTCAGTTCGCAGAGTCACTTTATAAGAGTTTTTAAAAAGTATATGGGAGTTACTCCGAAAGAGTATAAAAAACAGTGTAAGGTGCACGGAATAGATAAGAACGAAAAATAAAGCTTTGCACGCCGTACCTTGTGTACGGCGTTATCTTTAGGGTATGTTGACACCATCCGAAATGTTCGGATCACAGGTATATTTTTCGTATTTCAAGGCAAAAAACCGCGGGCATACTGTCGTATGGCAAAGATTTTTAACGCAGAAAGACGGAAAAGATACCTGTAAGACGGGCGTTGAGCGGCAGTGTCAACATACCCTAAATTGATGAATATCATCATTATGTTATTTTTGTCAGTAAACTGATATACATTCATTAAAATTCCTATTATAATTATAACAGTTAAGTGGAATATGTTCTATCTGCACTATGAACATGATCCCGAAAATAAACCTTGAGAATAATAAATAAAAAAATTAAAAAATTATGAGAGAAGGAATTGTTATGAAGAAACACTCTTTTAAACGATGTGCGGCAGCTCTTGCAGCCTGCATGGTAATGGCGTCGGCAATGCCTGTAGTGACAGCGCCTGTAATGGCTGCCGGAAACATCATCAAAAATTCCACATTTGATTCGAATACCTCCGGTTGGGGGATCTATAAAGAAAGCGGCGGCGTATGCGCTCTCGGCACAGAGAACGGAAAACTTGCTCTTACCGTAACGAACCGCGGAACGCTTGCTTATGCCGTTCAACTCAATTACGATATCATTCCTCTTTATCAGAACGGCGTTTATCGCCTTAGCTTTGATATTTCCTCATCCGTTCCACGCTACGTTGAGGCTATGATACAGCAGAACGGCGGTACATATCAGGCTTACACCTGGAAAGGCATCAACGTTACGACAGAGATGCAGACTATAAGCTATGAATTTACAATGGAAGAAGCAACCGACATTATGTCGAAGATGTGCTTCAACTGCGGTCTTGAAAAACAGGATCCCGCCGATCTTCCCGAGCATAAGATCTATCTTGATAATGTGGTTCTTGAGCTTATAGACGACAGCAAGGTAGATTACAGTGCAACAAAGGAATATGAAGTTCCGATCAATATAAACCAGCTCGGCTATAAGCTTGAAAGCAATAAGACTGCTGTTATACGCGGGATACCCTATATTGACGGTCCGGCAAAAGCGCATGTAGTCAATGCGGCTACGAACAAAGTAGTTTACAGCGCTCCTCTTGGCAATTCTGTCAACAACTCTTCAGCCGGTGAAAGTAACTATATCTTCGATTTCTCGAGCGTAAAGACAGCGGGTAAATACTACATAAAGTGCGACGGCATCGCTGACCCGTCCTATACGTTTGAAATTGCAGAAAATCCGTATGGAAATCTTCTTGCTGATTCCGTAAGAATGTTATATCTCCAGCGCTGCGGAACAGAGGTTCAGGATGAAAAGTTCGGACATAAGGCCTGCCATAATACGATCGCTACTATTTACGGCACAAACGAGCAGATAGATGTTTCGGGCGGCTGGCACGATGCGGGAGACTACGGCAGATATATAGTTGCTGCCGCTAAATCCGTTGCCGATCTCCTGTACGCTTACGAAGCAGATCCCGATTCCTTCGGCGATAATTTCGGCATTCCTGAAAGCGGCAACGGAACTCCGGACGTTCTTGACGAAGTTCGTTATGAGCTTGAGTGGATGCTCAAAATGCAGGCTTCCGACGGCGGAGTTTATCATAAGGTAAGCTGTGATACTTTCCCCGGTTATGTAATGCCTCAGGAGGAAACAAAGCCCCTTATCGTAATGCCTAAGTCCACGACCGCTACGGCTGATTTTGCCGCTTCAATGGCTTTGGCTTACGAGTTCTATAAGGACGTTGACGCTGCTTTTGCAAGCAAGTGTCTTGCTGCTGCTGAAAAGGCATACGCTTGGGCAAAGGCTAATCCTAATATTTATTATACAAACCCGGCAGACGTCGTTACAGGCGAATACGGTGATAAGGTAGCTTCTGACGAGCTTTACTGGGCAGCGGCTCAGATGTACCGCGCAACAAAGAACGATATGTATTTAGCCGATGCTGAATCTTTCAGCGAAAAAAACAAAACGGGTCTTGATTGGGCAACGGTAGGCGATTACGGAAATATCGCGCTTCTCACAATGAAAGATATTGACAAGAACAGCTCGGCTTACACAACGGCACAGGATATCGTTATCAAGCAGGCTGACGAGCTTGCAGCTCTATCCTCCTCTCAGTCCTATGGCGTTGCTACAGACGAGTATAACTGGGGAAGCAATATGACTATTGCGAATTACGGTATCATTCTCGGTCTGGCTAATAAGCTTACGCATGAAACTAAGTATTTTGACGCTGCCGAAGCTCAGCTCAACTATCTCCTCGGTACAAATCCGCTTGGAAAGAGCTTCGTAACAGGCTACGGTACTGTTTCTCCCGAAAATCCGCATCACAGACCCTCAATGGCTGTAGGCAGCGCAATGAAGGGTATGCTTGTCGGAGGCGTAAACTCTAATCTCGAGGACAGTGCGGCAAAGGCTTATTGTGCCGACGCTGCTCCGGCTAAGTGCTATGTTGACAATTCCGAGAGCTATTCTACAAACGAGATCACTATCTACTGGAACTCTCCGCTCACATATCTTATGTCCGTAACGAGCGAGGAATATGAACCGATCGTTCCTCCGCAGCTCGATGTTATCTACGGCGATACTAATGAGGACGGCGAAGTAAATCTTGCAGACGCTGTTCTGATTATGCAAAACCTTGCCAATCCGTCTAAATATAAAATTACAGAGCAGGGAAAACTCAACGGAGATGTAGATCAGAGAGGCGACGGAATTACAAGTTCGGATGCGTTTGTTATTCAGAAGTTTGTTCTCGGTTTAATCGACGAGCTTCCCGAGTCTTATATACCTCCTCAGACTCAGGATACGACGACCACAACTACTACAACAACTACTACAACAACAACTACTACGACTACAACAACCACCACTCAGGGTTCTCCCTTAGGTATCAAGGATTACGGTACGCCCATGAACGTAAATGCTTCTGCCGCCGAGGATTTCAGAGACGGAACTTCCAAGCTCTATTTTGCGTCCGACGGATGGACTAACGGAAGCTGCTTTGACTGCGGCTGGTATGAACAGAACACTTCGCTTAAAGACGGCTGTTTGACCCTTACGATCGATAAAGACCACTCCGGCAAATATAACTATTCCGGAGCTGAATACAGAACCCATGAGCATTACGGATATGGCTATTACGAGACGTCTATGCAGGCTATCAAGAATGACGGAGTTGTTTCTTCATTCTTTACCTATACCGGCGAATCCGAGAATAATCCGTGGGACGAGATAGATATCGAGATCCTCGGAAAGGATACGACCAAGGTTCAGCTTAACTATTATACCAACGGTGTAGGAAACCATGAATATATGTACGATCTTGGTTTTGACGCATCACAGGGCTTCCATACTTATGGCTTTGACTGGCAGCCCGACCATATAACATGGTACGTAGACGGTAAGGCTGTTTATACGGCATACAGCAATATTCCGTCAACTCCCGGCAGGATCATGATGAACACATGGCCCGGAATCACTGTTGACGAGTGGCTCAAGCCCTTTAACGGAAACACTCCGCTTACAGCTTATTATCAGTGGGCAACCTATGATGAAAAGGGCTGTCACCATGCAAAATAATATTATCTATTATATGTAATTGTCAAAGCGGCTGTCCGATAAACCTCCCGGGACAGCCGCTTTTTGCGTACAAAAAATCTTGTTTTAACAATTATTATCTATTGACAAGCTCCAAAATTTGTGATATAATAAAACGGTATCGTGTATGACGGTATAGTTATCCTTGCCTGTAGAAAGATGCAGGCAGAATCCAGAAGGAGGTGTACAGAAATGGCAAAGGTATCCGCTAAGTATGAAGTAATGGTTGTTTTCAGCCTCAGAAACGGCGAAGAACCAATGAAGGCTCTTATCGAGAAGTTCAAGGAAAGAATCGAGAGACACGCTGAAGCTGTTGAAGTCAATGAGGATTGGGGTAAGCGCAAGCTTGCATATCCTATCAACGACGAAACAGAGGGCTACTATGTAATTTATACATTCCAGTCAGCTCCAGATTATCCCGCTGAGCTTTCAAGACGTCTCAATCTTTCAGACGGTATTCTTCGTTCACTCGTAACTGTTGTCGAGGAATAAGCTTCATTAACAGAGAGGAGAATGTCAGATGAACAAAGTTATTTTAGTTGGAAGACTTACCGCAGATCCCGAACTCAGGCAGACACAAAGCGGAATTTCATCATGCCGCTTTACAGTCGCTGTGGACAGAAGATTCGCTGATAAGAATACCGGGGAAAGACAGGCTGATTTTATTTCATGTACGGCATGGAGACAGACTGCCGAATTCGTAAGCCGCTATTTCAATAAGGGGAAGCTCATCGCTATCGAGGGAAGCCTCAGAACAGGCAGCTATACGGATAGGAATCACCCCGATGTCACTCACTATACCACTGATGTTTTCGTGGATAATGTTGAGTTCGTAGGAGGAAAAGGCGAAAGCGGCGGAAGTCAGGGCGGTTATCAAAATAACAGCTACCAGAATAACTTCCAGACTCCTCAGCAGCAGGCGGCTTTACAGCAGCCCGCTCAGAATAATGAAAGTATGTCCTACGGCAATCTGAGCGATTTTGAAGAGATCCTCAGTGACGGCGACGTTCCGTTCTAAAGTTTAACGTTACTTTATATTGATAGGAGGAAAAGTCATGGAAAAGGAAAGAAGCTTCCGTCCCTCGAAGAAGCCTCGCAAGAAGGTTTGTATGTTCTGTGCTGACAGAGTTGAGAAAATTGATTACAAGGATCTCGCTAAGCTTAGAAAGTGCATGACCGAAAGAGCTAAGATTCTTCCGAGACGTGTAACAGGTACTTGCGCATTCCATCAGCGTGAGCTTACAGTTGCTATCAAGAGAGCAAGACACATCGCTCTGCTTCCTTATGTAAGCGACTAATAAATCTATTAGGGAGGCGAAAGCCTCCCTTTTGTGTATACGGCAAAATACCGATCCTGATGTCTTTAATGACAAAGGATCGGTAAACGCCATAAAAATACGGCGATATGCCAATAATGGGGTTATCGGTTCGAGTTGGTGTTGTACGCAAGCTCTTCGTCCCGTCTGAAAAGAAGGGAGATGCACCATACAGCTGAAATTGCCACAAGAATGTAGATCGTTCTGCTGATAAGGCTTGCTGCTCCGCCAAAAAGCCATGCAACCATGTCGAACTCAAATATACCGACCAATCCCCAGTTTATTCCTCCGATAATCAGAAGAATAAGAGCAAGTTTGTCCCACATATTGAGAACACCTCTTTATTCTATGATAACGCTTACGGAGAATCTGATTCTATTTGAATATATTATGAAGCAGATTCTGAGCGTCTGAAAATATTATTGCATTTAAAAATAAAATTATACGCAATTACAGGAGAAAATTATGGAAACAAAAATAAAAACAATTTTTATTGTTATTGCCGCTGTTATGGCGTTGACGGCTATCGGTATTATATGTTCTTATTTTAAAAAAGGAAATCGAAAGGGCAGAGCTGCTGAAAAAAGGGTAGCTAAGGTTTTGAACAAACTGGGAAAGGGCAGAAATGTACGAATTATGAAAAATGTTTACCTTCCGCTCTATCGTAAGACCTGCGAGATAGATCATCTTGTGTTCGGACGTTTTGGAATCCTCGTTGTGGAAACTAAAGGCATATCGGGAACGATATCAGGAAACGGTAAGTATCTTGTTCATAATATCGGTTCTAAGAAGCATAAGCTCTACAATCCTGAATTTCAAAATAAAACTCATATCGACAATGTTATCCATCACCTTAAAAAGGGCGGTTTTGATTCCACTCCCGTGTATGGAGCTGTTGTTTTTGCGGACGATCAGCTTATCCGTGAGACGAGGATCGGCATGAATATTGACGAATTTAAGGAATATTTCAAGAAAATTCCCGAAAGCGACTGTAATCAGGATGTTTTGCTTCATTATTTTGAGGATATTCGTGTGACAAGTCCTGTTAAGAAGCTTCTTCATAAGGCTGACCGAAAAGATCGGGACTGAAATTTGAAACAACGTTCGTTTATGTTCATGCTCGTAATAAAGGACAATGCCGTTTACGAAAGAAAAAGGGATACATGTCGAAGAAAGTATCCCTTTTGATGTATAACCTTAGAGCGTGTTCACATAAAAATACAACGCACGTCTTTTCAGCAAATTTTGCCGCCGACTGCGTTAAAAAAGTTTACCATACGTCAGTATGCTTTCATTTTTTTGCCTTGTCATTGACAAAATTATGCTTGAAAATCCGCACATTTATTTTATGTGAACACGCTCTGGTTTTTACAGTTATATGCAAATACTTCCGGATAATTCCGAAAATTACGCGCATATATCTTACGAAGTTGGGGGGTTATTTTACGATGAACTTTTCGATTTCCTTGAAAAAATCATCAGCATCGTCGGTATGCGCATTAAGCTGGATCGGCTTTGAAAGATCAAGGCTGAAAATACCCATGATAGACTTAGCGTCTACCGCATATCTTCCGGAAACGAGGTCGATATCGAAATCATAACGCATTACGATATTAACGAATTCCTTGACGTCGTTGATGGCCTGTAAAAATACTGTTGTATTTGCCATGCTTCTTACCTCCTGTTTCAATTACGTATGTGTGTTTGTCTTTTTTTCTTGTTTATTTCTTTTTTGCGGTATGACCTTACCGCACCTATATAATAGCATTAAAAAAAGCCGTTGTCAAGCCGTTTTTTACAAATTCGTCAATTTAGTATAATTGAATAAGGTAATACGGTGAGTTTTTATTCAGAAAGATAAATTGTGGACAGTGTACAATGACTGCTGGTTGAATTTGTGCAGGTTTAACATGGCGAAAGAGAGAAAAACTTGTGATAATAAGGTGAAATATGTATAAAGTGTTTTTTATTACTTTTGGCTGTAAGGTCAATCAGTACGAGACTGAATGCCTGAGAGCCTGTTTTGAGAAAAGAGGCTTTGCTTGTGCAGAAAATGAATCCGAGGCGGATATTTTTGTAATAAACTCCTGTACGGTTACCGGAAGCGGAGACAGCAAATCTCTTTATGCTGTAAGAAGGCTTAGAAGGAGCTTTCATGATTCGCTAATAGTTCTTACAGGCTGTCTGCCCCAGTCTGCTCCGCAGATATCGGAAAAATGTCCCGAAGCGGATATTATAACGGGTACAAAAAACAGAGAAAAGCTTCCCGGGCTTGTAATGCGGGCAATAACAGAAAAAAAGCGCATTGCCGATATTTCGGAATATGAAAGAAACGACAGCTTCGAGGATATGTGTTATGAGCCGTCGTTTACCGAATCGGGCAGGACGAGGGCATTCGTCAAGATACAGGACGGCTGCAACCAATTTTGCTCTTATTGTATAATTCCCTATGCTCGGGGACGCTGCAGGAGCAAATCAATGGATTCGCTGAAGGCGGAAGCGGAAGCGCTTGCAATGGCAGGGTATAAGGAAATCGTGCTTGTGGGGATAAATCTTGCCTTTTACGGTCAGGAATACGGCTTGCGGCTTGTTGACGCCGTTGAGGAATGCTGTGCGATCGACGGTATCGAGCGTGTCCGTTTAGGCTCGCTTGAACCTGAAATGATATTGAATGAAGATCTGCTTAGACTGTCCAGCCTGCCGAAATTCTGTCCGCAGTTCCACCTGTCCCTGCAAAGCGGAAGCAGCCGAACCTTGCAGAGGATGCGCAGAAAATATACTCCCGAGGAATATATGAAACTCGTAAAGGATATTCGCAAAATTTTTCCGGAAGCCGCTTTTACTACCGACGTTATGGTAGGATTTCCTCTGGAAACAGAGGAGGAATTTTCGGAATCAATGAAATTTGTGAGGGAAGTCGGATTCGCAAGGATCCATGTGTTTCAATATTCGGCAAGAAAGGGGACGCCTGCCGCAGAAATGCCGCAGCTTCCGAAAAGCGTAAAATCGGAGCGCGCCGACAGAATGAAAAAGCTTGGAGAAGAATTGCAGAAAAAATATCTTTGCGGTCTTGTCGGACGAACTGTTCCGGTGCTTTTTGAACGCGGTAACGAGAGCGATTTTCATCACGGTTATGCTCCCGATTATACTCTTATAAAAATATTCAAAAAAAATTGCGAAAAAAGTTTGCGAAATATGATATTTTATGTTACAATAGAAGAAAGCGGTCACGATTGCTGCTTTGGCAGTATCTGTGACCACGATTATAAACATTAATTTTACCGTTTTGCATTTTATTGATTGACGGTTAGTCTTAGTATTAATGCCGCAAAACGGAGAAATGGAGATAATTATGCCCGTATTCAGAATTTATGCCGAAAAAAAGCCTGAATTTGCTGTTGAAGCGCAATCGGTGCTCAGCGACGTCCGCACAGCCTTGAGACTTAATCTCAATAGTGTAAGAATCCTTAACAGATATGACGCGGACAAGCTTACCGAGGAGGATTTTAATGCAGCAATAAGCACGGTATTTTCCGAGCCTGCCGTTGACGTTGTTTATGACGAGCTGCCGCAGATCAGCGAAAACGAAAGAATTTTCGCCGTAGAGTATCTTCCGGGACAGTTTGACCAGCGCGCCGACAGTTGTGAGCAGTGCATCCAGATTCTTCGTCAGGGTGAACGATGCCGCGTAAGAAACGCTCGTGTTTACATAATTTCGGGGCAGATCACAGATGAGGAATTTGCAAAGCTTAAAGCATACATCATTAATCCCGTGGAGAGCCGTGAGGCTTCGCTTGCGGCAGTTGACACCCTTGACGCAAATTATGAGATCCCCACGACTGTTGAGGAGCTTGAAGGCTTTATTGATCTTAACGAAAAAGGACTGCGCGCATTTGTTGAGCATTTCGGACTTGCTATGGATTATGACGATATAAGGTTCTGTCAGGAGTATTTCCGCAATACGGAAAAGCGAAATCCGACAATTACGGAGATCAGGATGATCGACACTTACTGGTCGGATCACTGCCGTCATACGACTTTCCTTACAAACGTTGAAAATGTGGACATTAAAACTCCTTATATAAAAGAAACCTATGATATGTATCTGAATGTCAGGGAGGAACTGGGCAGGACAGATCGTCCGATCACGCTTATGGACATAGGCACTCTTGCCGCAAAGAAGCTCAAGGCGGACGGAAAGCTTCCCGATCTTGACGAGAGCGAGGAGATCAACGCTTGTTCCGTTAAGATAAAGGTAGATATCGACGGTCAGCTTGAGGATTGGATTCTTATGTTCAAAAATGAGACGCATAATCATCCTACTGAGATCGAACCTTTCGGCGGTGCGGCTACTTGCCTTGGCGGAGCTATCCGTGATCCGCTTTCGGGACGTTCGTATGTATATCAGGCTATGCGTGTGACAGGTGCGGCTAATCCTCTTGTTCCCGTTGAGGACACAATTAAAGGAAAGCTTCCGCAGAGAAAAATTACAGTTGGAGCCGCCAACGGTTATAGCTCCTATGGCAACCAGATCGGTCTTGCTACGGGTCATGTAGCGGAGATATATCATCCCGGCTATGTTGCAAAGAGAATGGAGATCGGCGCGGTTCTCGGCGCTGCCCCTGCTGAAAATATTCGCCGTGAAGCTCCTGTTCCCGGAGACGTTGTTGTTCTTCTTGGCGGAAAGACGGGCAGAGACGGCTGCGGCGGAGCTACGGGTTCTTCCAAATCTCATACGCTCGAATCCCTCGAGCATTGCGGCGCAGAGGTTCAGAAAGGAAATCCTCCCGAGGAGAGAAAGCTTCAAAGGCTTTTCCGCAATCCTGATGTTACAAGGATGATAAAACGCTGCAACGATTTCGGCGCAGGCGGCGTTTCCGTTGCTATCGGCGAGCTGACGGACGGTCTTATTATTAATCTTAACGCTGTTCCCAAGAAGTATGACGGTCTTGACGGTACTGAAATAGCTATTTCCGAGTCGCAGGAGAGAATGGCGGTCGTTGTTGCTCCCGAGGATCTTGATAAATTTATGGATGAAGCTGCAAAGGAAAATCTCGAGGCTACTTATGTGGCGGATGTTGTGGCTGAACCGCGCCTTAAAATGGTGTGGAACGGCAATACGATAGTCGATCTTTCGCGGGATTTCCTTAACTCGAACGGCGCGCCTAAATTTACCGATATCGAGGTCGAAGCTCCGGCGGAGGGGACTGACGACGACGTATCCGATACGGCGGATTCATGGACAGAGCTTATGTCAAATCTTAACGTATGCTCTCAGAAGGGACTTATAGAAAAATTCGATTCCACTATCGGCGCAGGTACGGTTCTTATGCCTTTCGGCGGCGTTTATCAGACGACGCCTTCGCAGGCTATGGCTGCAAAGGTTCCCGTGCTTAAAGGAGAGACAAATACCTGTTCGCTTATGGGTTGGGGTTATAACCCCGATATATCGGAAAAAAGTCCTTACCACGGCGCAATGCTTGCCGTTATCGAGTCTATAGCAAAGGTCGTTGCGGCAGGCGGTACTTATAAAAAGTGCTGGCTGACGTTCCAGGAGTATTTTGAGCGTACTCAGAATGACCCTAAGCGTTGGGGCAAGCCGATGGCAGCTCTGCTCGGAGCGTTCAAGGCTCAGCTTGAAATGGGCTGCGGCTCTATCGGTGGAAAGGACTCGATGTCGGGAACTTTTGAAAATATCGACGTTCCTCCGACGCTTGTTTCGTTTGCCGTTTCGACAGCTATGGCTGATAAAGTGGTTTCGACCGAGTTCAAATCAGAGGATGACAGCGTAATACTTATCACTCCCGAATATTACGAAAGCGGTCTTCCAAACTTTGACAGCATTAAGGCTTGCTTTGACAAGGTTGAACAGATCATAGCCGACGGCAGGGCAAAAGCCGTTTGGACGGTCGGTTACGGCGGTGTTGCCGAGGGCATTGCCAAAATGTGTTTCGGAAACAAGCTCGGCTTTAAGTTTACAACGCGCCTTACAGGAAAGCAGCTTTTCCGTCCCTGCTATGGTTCGTTTATAATTGAGCTTAACGGGGAAGCGGCTGACGATGAAAATGTGATAGGTACAACGATAGGCGATTATAAGATCCATGGCATGGATTATACGCTGAGCCTTGACAGCTTACAGAGATCGTGGGAGAGCAAGCTTGAGCCTGTTTTCCCGTGCAGAATAGCTACGGCGGACACTACTCCGGCTACATATTCCTATAATGACAGATTACATCTTACCGCTTCGATAAAGGCTGCTCAGCCGAGGGTGCTTATTCCCGTATTCCCGGGAACTAACTGCGAGTATGATACGGCGCGCGCATTTGAAAGAGCAGGTGCCAAGACAGAAACTGTGGTAATACGCAACCTTTCCGCAGGAGATATAGAGGATTCCATCGACTACTTCAAGAGAGCCGTTAAACGTTCCCAGATCATTATGATCCCCGGAGGCTTCAGCGGCGGCGACGAACCCGAGGGAAGCGGAAAGTTCATCACTGCATTCTTCCGCAACCCTAAAATAAAAGATGCTGTTCATGATCTGCTCAAAAACCGCGACGGACTTATGCTCGGTATCTGTAACGGATTCCAGGCGCTTATTAAGCTCGGACTTGTTCCTTACGGCGAAATTGTTGACATGACCGAAGAGTCTCCTACGCTGACGTTTAATACTATCGCACGTCACCAGTCCATGATGGTAACGACCAGGGTCGCTTCAAATAAATCGCCATGGCTCTATAGCTGTGAGGCAGGCGATATTCATACGATCGCAATTTCTCACGGAGAGGGACGCTTCGTAGCTCCCGCAAGCCTTATCCAGCAGCTTGCAAAGAACGGACAGATCGCTACACAGTATGTCGATCTTGACGGTAATCCTACTATGGATATACGCTATAATCCCAATACCTCGATAGAGGCTATCGAGGGTATTACTTCTCCCGACGGACGAGTTTTGGGTAAAATGGGTCACTCCGAGCGTATGGGAAGCTATATATGCAAGAATGTTGACGGAAATAAGGATCAGAAGATTTTTGAAAGCGGCGTTGCATATTTTAAATAATCGTTAGGCAGATGCATACCGCAAAAATATGATATGCAGAGGAGCGCTCTTAAAAGTAAGAGCGCTCCTTTTTGTTCGCCTTGTGCAATTTTTATATTTTTGTCTTGACTTAAACTGATTTTTGGTATATAATATATTATGAAGGATTGTAATTGTACAATACTTGAATTTTGAAAGATTTAAGGAGTAAATGCCATGAAAAATATTATATTTGCCGCTTCGGAATGCGTACCGTTTATAAAAACGGGCGGTCTTGCCGATGTGGTGGGTGCGCTGCCAAAGTATCTTAATAAAAGCGAGTATGATGTGAGGGTCGTTATGCCTAATTATACTTGTATTCCCGAAAAATACAGAAACAGTTTCAGATATGTGACCAATTTCTATATGGATTACGGCATGAGAAAGGATAAGCTTCATGTCGGAATAATGGAGTACGAGTATTGCGGCATAAAGTTTTATTTTGTGGATAATGAATATTATTTTAAATGCGGTACTCCTTATTCATCGGATCTTAAATGGGACATCGAGCGTTTTACTTTCTTTTCAAAGGCGGTTCTTGCGATTCTTCCGGTTATAGGCTTCCGTCCTGATATCATTCACTGTCATGACTGGCAGGCTTCGCTGATCCCTGTATTTCTTCATACAGCCTTTGCGACAAATCCCTTTTTCAGTTCGACAAAGACGATAATGACTATTCATAATCTTAAATTTCAGGGAGTTTGGAATATTGATACGTTTAAGTATAATACGGCGCTTCCGGATTATATGTTTACTCCCGACAAGCTTGAATTTCATAAGGATGCAAATATGCTGAAGGGCGGACTGGTATATGCGGATTATATCACTACCGTTTCCGAGACATATGCCGAGGAGATAAAATATCCTTTTTACGGCGAGCAGCTTGACGGTCTTCTTCGTGCGCGTTCCGCGTCTCTCAGAGGAATTGTAAACGGCATTGATTACAATGTGTTCGACCCGTCAAACGATAAGCAGATCTTTGTTGAATACAACGCCGATAACTTTAAGGAGAAGAAAGCGATAAACAAGGAAAAGCTGCAGGAGGAGCTTGGTCTGCCTGTCGATAAGGATAAATATATGATCGCCATAATTTCTCGCCTGACCGATCAGAAAGGACTCGATCTGGTAAATTATGCTATTGAGCGCATCTGTGATGAATTTACCCAGTTCGTTGTTATAGGAACCGGAGATCCGAGATATGAAAATATGTTTAAGCATTATCGTTGGAAATATCCCGATCGTGTTTCCGCAAATATTCTTTATTCGGATACGCTTGCACATAAGCTTTATGCCGCAGCGGACACAATGCTCATGCCTTCTCTCTTTGAGCCGTGCGGACTTACTCAGCTTATTTCACTGAGGTACGGTACAGTGCCTATCGTCCGTGAAACAGGCGGATTGAAAGATACCGTCGTGCCTTACAACGAATTTGACGGTACGGGAACAGGCTTCTCCTTTGCAAATTATAACGGCGATGAGATGCTGGGCGTTATTAATTATTCAAAGAGCGTTTATTACGATCACCGCAGCGAATGGGATAAAATGGTACAGCGCGGAATGAAAGCAGATTTTTCGTGGAACAGTTCTGCAAGGCAGTATGAGGGAATGTACGATTGGATGATTAACTGGTGATCTCTTATGCACAGAATTAAAGGCGCAATTTTTGATATGGACGGTCTTATGCTTGATACAGAAAAGCTGTTTATGCGTTTCTGGAAGCAGGCTGCTGCCGATTATGGTTATGAGATGACTACAGAGCATATACTTGATTCTCGAAGTCTTGCGAGCAAATATTCACGTCCGAAATTCAAGGCTGTTTTCGGGGAGGAATTTCCTTTTGATGAAATACGCGCACGGCGGCTTGATATTATGGAAAAGTATATCGACGAAAATGGCTTTGAAGTTAAAAAAGGACTTTTCGAGCTTATTGACTATTTGAAAAATAATGGATATAAGATCGCGGTAGCTACGGCTACAGACCGTCATCGTACAAATAAGTATCTTGGCATGATCGGAGCTTTGGAACGTTTTGATGCGGTAATATGCGGAGATATGGTAAAAAACGGTAAGCCGGATCCGGATATTTATCTTCGGGCTGCAGCTGAATTAAACCTGCTCCCCGAGGAATGCGCGGCTTTCGAGGATTCTCCGAACGGATTAAGGTCAGCATATGCGGCGGGCTGCAAAACGATAATGATCCCTGATCTTTCACAGCCTGACGGTGATATAATGCCGTTTCTAAGCGCTGTTTATGAAAGTCTTGATAAGGCGATTGATTTTTTTGAAGGAGAAGCAGTTGAATGAGCGTATCTGAAATATTTGAAATACCAAAGTTTTATTATTTTGACTGCGGAAACGATTATTCGGGAAGCAGAAAGGATTTTTCCTATAAGATCATTACAGGCGAAAAACTGAAATGCATGACATGGCATGGCAGACTTTGTTCCATGAAGGCAAAGATCGAAAATGAAGCAGAGTTTGAGAGAACTCAGGAAGGCTTTGATTCAATGATAAAATGGCTGGAAAAACAGTATAAAGAATGAAAAAACGGACGGTTTAAAGCCGTCCGTTTTAGTTTTTATTTATTACCACTGACCGTATTCCGGAGGAACATCAGGCGGAGCGTCGGTTGGCTGCGATGGTTCCGTTACTATTTCAGTGGGCACCGGGGGAGGTTCTGTTACCACAGGAGGTTCGGTTGTTACAATAGGCGGTACAGCCTCGGTTGAAACAGGCGGAGCCTCGGTAGGTTGGACAGCGTTCTTGGAAATATAGTAAATAATAAGTTTTTTGCTGTTCTTTTTGCTGTAAGATGTTCCCGGAGTAACCGATTTTCCGTCTACCTCAAGTCCGATAACGGAATTCGGAACGCCATACTGATATGACTGAGCTTCAGTGAATTGATAATTTGCTTCTGTAAAGCCTGCCTGTTCCAGACGGAGCTTATACTGTTCAACAGTCTGACCGCTGAAATCAGGGATTATCGCAGATTCCTTACCTTTGCTGACAGTGACTCTGATGACTGAACCCTTTGAAACCATTTCGCCTTTTTCAATAGACTGCTCGATTATCATATCGTTATCATGTTCGTCGTTATATTCATAAGTTGGGTCGAGGGTCAAGAATTCTTTCCATTTTTCTTTTGTAGGCGTATAGAATTTTCCTACAAGGTCAGGCACTTCGGTATCCTTTGGCTCTGTTTCCTCGGTTGTGTCAGCAGTTCCGGAAACTACGTTGTTTGTTTCCGACGACGCTTCCGAGCTTGAACGTGTTCCCGAGTTCGGCTCGCGGAGAATGCTGATAATAACTCCGATAATTATCATGAGAATAGCCAGAAGAAGTATTCCGATTATGACGGGAACCTTGATCCTGTCTACAGTATTTACCTTTTCGTATTTGTAGCGTTCTTCTTCTCTGTCATCATAATATCCGTGCGGATCGTTATAGCCGTAATTCTGCGGAGGCGGATAATCTGCGGGGGGATATGGCTGTATGTTCGGCTGCTGAGGATAACCATAGTCATTTTGTTCGCGGTAATTATTTCCATAGTTATCAACGGGAGGAACAGAAGCGATATTTTTTATTACTGCAGGCTGTTCAAATAATCTTGTAACAAGTTCAGTTATAGTTTGAATACGATCCCTGCCTGAAAGGTTCATACCTTCCATGATAACGCGTGAAACATGTTGAGGTATATTGGCGTTAAGCATGCATGGTTCGCATAGATCGTCATGTTTGAGACGGCTTACCGAATCTACGGGCATACATCCCGTAAGCGCGCGGTACAGCAATGCGCATATACCGTAAACGTCTGTCCATGAGCCTTGACGGCTGCTGCTGCTTGCAGAATATTGTTCGGGGGCAGCATAGCCTTTAAAAAGCTCGTATTCTAACCCTGCATTGGCTGTTCTTACGGCTGAAACGCAGAAGCCTGAGAGCCTCAGTTCGCCTTTATCGGTTATATATACCGTATCGGGACTGATAGCCCGGTGGATTATGCCTGCATTGTGAAGCCTTCCGATAGTTGTAAACAGCGGCGGAAAAATTTTAGAGACCTGCTCCCAATTCAGTTCGCCTGCATTATCCTTCAGATAATCCAGAATTTTTACGCCTTCGATGTACTCAAAAACAGTATAGGTCGTATTATTCTCGGCAAACATATCGAGAACAGGATTTATATTTGAATCATTCCTCAGTCTTGCGAGAGATTTATTAAGCTCTGTATACTCGGCCATAAAAGCCTTGTATTTTGCAAGGTTGTTATAATTTACGCTGATAATGGCTTTACCTTTTACTCTTGTGCAGAGGTTAACGGGCATATATTCTCTCAGCATGACTCTGCATCCCGTAGATATGTCATGACCGACATAGGTAGCTCCTTCGCCGTTATAATCAAGAAGAATACCAATAAGATACCTGTCATGGAGTACAGTACCGGGTATTATATACATAGGGTTATGAGGAGTGTTTTCGTCATAGCCGCAGTTAGGGCATACATGAAGCAGGCTGTCGTATTTTTCCATACATCTGTAACAGTATTTACGTTCTCCCAAAGCCGCTCCTCCTTTAACTGGAAATTATTCCTGTCTGCGGGCGCAAACAGGCATCATATTTATTTTAACAGCAATAGTCGGAAAAGTCAACCTTTTCGGGAATGTTATTACGGAATCGTCTGAATTTGTATCTTTTTTGTAACATTTTATTGTGAAATAAGGATTTTTTGTAATATTTTTACCCCTTTTCGTTATATACTCGCTTCTATTGCAAAATGTCTAAAGGATGCGTAAGCAGAAATTTTGTATGTCAAGGCGGAGGAGGAAAGCATACTGGCGTATGGTGACGACGACAACGCAGACAGACAAAATTTATGTCAGCATTACTGGATATTTTGTAATAGAGGCGAGTATAAAAAGGGGTAAGATCTATAAATGTTATTTACCGATTTTTTCAACCTTCATGAGATTTGTCGTACCTGAAATTCCGAGAGGAACGCCTGCGGTGATAGCTACAAGATCTCCGTCCTGAACCAGCTGATGCAGCTCGGCGGCTTCAACTGCTGCGGCAAAAAGGTCGTCGGTATTTGTTTTTTCATCTATAATAAACGGTATAACGCCCCAGCTCATGTTCATCTGACGGCATACTACATCGCTCATGGTGCAGCTTATGATCGGACACTCCGGACGGTATTTTGAAATAAGACGAGCCGTTTGTCCTCCGAGAGAAACTGTGATTATAGCCTTAGCGTTAAGGTCGTGAGCAGTTGTGACCGTAGCATGAGCAATAGCTTCGGCAATGTTTCCGCCGGATTCCATGCGTCTTGAGGAGAACCGAGCCTTATAGTTTATGTTGTTTTCCGTAGTTTCGGCGATCAGAGCCATAGTCTTGACCGCTTCGACAGGAAATGCTCCTGCGGCTGTTTCTCCCGACAGCATGATAGCGCTTGTGCCGTCGTATATAGCGTTGGCAACATCGGTTATCTCGGCACGGGTAGGACGTGGATTAGAAATCATTGATTCGAGCATCTGGGTAGCGGTAACGACCTGTTTTCCCGCATTGTAAGCCTTTTTGATAATAGACTTCTGAATAGCGGGTATCTGTTCAAACGGTATTTCAACGCCCATATCTCCTCTGGCGACCATGATACCGTCGGCAGCTTCAAGAATTTCATCTATATTTTCAACACCGTCCGTATTTTCGATTTTAGCGATGATCCTTACGTTATACCAGCCAAGGCTCTGGGTAAATTTTCTCATGTAATTTATATCTGCGGCAGAGCGTACAAAGCTTGCGGCAATAAAATCAAAGCCCATTTTTGCACCAAATTCAAGGTCATCCATATCTCTTTCACTAAGATAAGGCATAGAGAGCTTTACTCCGGGGACGTTGATGCCCTTGTTATTGGAGAGAATTCCACCGTGGATAACACGGCAGGTTATATCGGTGCTGCTGACCTTTTCGGCAACAAGCTCGATAACTCCGTCGTTTACAAGGATCCTTGTGCCGATGCTTACATCGCGGGGAAGTTTTTTAAAGCTTATGCTGCCGCGCTTGTTGTCGCACAGAACATCTTCGGTCGTGAGAGTAAAGGTGTCGCCGTCAAAAATTTCAACGGGTTTGTTGTCAGCAAATTTACCGAGACGGATCTCAGGACCTTTTGTGTCAAGCAGGGTAGCGACAGGCAGATCCAGTTCTTTTCTTAGTTTTTCAATAACGCGGAGACGTTTTTCGTGCGTCTCATAGTCTCCGTGAGAGAAATTAAAACGTGCAACATTCATACCTGCGAGCATAAGCTCGCGCATGATATTCTCGTCGTCGGTGGCGGGTCCGATAGTACAGACAATCTTTGTTTTTCTCATAGACAGCTCCAATCAGCCTTAATCGGCTTATTAAAATTATAGTTTCTTTAGCTTCGCAAAGTTCGCCATGATTTTTTTGGTGCCGACCTTTTCAAAGGCGATCTCCAGCATGGCGTCGTTTGACATTTTTTTCGCCGAGATTATAGTTCCTTCCCCAAATATATTATGTGCAACACGTTCGCCCGGCTCGTAGGTAACATTTCCCTTTTGGGCTGTTCCCGAAAGCATTTTGTTGCGGGCAAGCTGCTGTTGAAGTGTAGAGGAATGCACCTCGGTTACCGCGCTGTCGGACTGGGCAAGACGGTTTTTCATAGCGGCGGCGTTATCGTGTTTTTCTATAAGCTCGCTGCCTATTTCACGTATAAAACGTGAAGTAACGTTCCTCTGCGTCTGTCCGAAAAGCATTCGCTGACTTGCGTTTGTAAGGCAGAGGCGTTTCTTGGCACGGGTTATAGCAACATAAGCAAGGCGGCGTTCTTCCTCAAGATCTTCTTCGCTGTCAAGCGAACGGGAACTGGGAAAAATTCCGTCGTCCATTCCTACGACAAAAACATTGGCATATTCGAGACCTTTGGCAGAGTGTATTGTCATAAGCGTTACCTTGTCGTCTGTTCCGTCGTCGCGGTCGGCTTCGGTATAGAGAGCGACTTCCTCGAGAAATCCGCCGAGAGTAGGTTCTTCGGATTCGTTCATATACTGAACTATAGACGAACGAAGTTCCTCAACGTTTTCAATTTTGGTATCGCCGTTTTCAAGCGCTTTCAGAGATTCAAGATAGCCTGTTTTGTCGAGGAGCAGGTCAAGAAATTCGTCGAGA
>ULRD01020240.1_pt1 | contig 31556 bp, 27 predicted proteins | sample 1955181 | NCBI WGS metagenome assembly ULRD01 (sample SAMEA4835675, study PRJEB28245) | human gut metagenome | biome: gut microbiome; material: fecal sample | place: Denmark | collected 2008
ACCTTATCACCCTTCATCAGTGTGAGTTCCAAATAGTTAGTAAACGAAGAAAAGCCCGCCTACGAAGGCGAGCTTTTGAGTTTACGGTAATATTTGCTTTGATTGTTTTATGAGCGTATCTAACACCTCATAAATTCTATCTCTATCTTCAGGAGTGAGTTTTTCAAGTTTCTCATTCAACATTGAGTTTTTAACAGTGTATCCGGTATCCAAAACTTCACTCAAAACCATATCAGCAGATACGCCCAATGCATTGAGTATCTTTATAAATGTTTCAAGTGACGGGATTTTCTCGCCTCTTTCTACCATACCGATATAGTTAGTAGTCAACCCTGCTTTCTCCGCTAAATCTTCTTGGCGAAATTTTTTCATCAGTCGATATTTTCTGATGTTCTTGCCGATTGTAGCGAGTTTCATCTCATCACCCCCTTGGTATGTTTCTATCACTAATAGTATAGATTGCGTTAGTCCAAACATACACACACCATTTGGAAGTAATAATAACCAATAGTGATGATTTTTTGACTTTTTTATGCTATACTGTATTAAACACGGGGGATGGTATAGTATGAGTAAAGAAAATACGGCTGTATTTATAGGGCATAATGAATGCTACGGAGTAACAAGTGAACAGATTAAAGGAGCCATTGTTTCACTTATAGATAAAGGCGTTACTGATTTTTTAAGTGGAGGACAAGGCGGGTTTGACCGTTTATGTGGTCGTTGTGTTTATGAAGTCAAAAAGCAATATCCTAACATAAATAACTATCTCGTTATCCCTTACCTGTCTTTCAATGTATATAATCAAGAGTTGTTCGATTCGATAATATATCCCGATGATTTTGAAAAATATCACTTCAAAGCCGCCATTCCTGCAAGGAATAAGTTTATGGTGGATAACGCAAGCTACGCTATATGCTTTGTTAATCACGGATGGGGCGGAGCTGCAAAGACTTATGAAAGAGCAAAGAAGAAAGGCTTGAACATCATCAATTTCGGAAATTATGATTTTGAAAGTTAATATGTACTCGATGGCTACTCAAATGAGCAGCCATCTTTTTTAATACGCCGGGATACCGTATCCGTAGATACTGCTGCTACCGACTGCGTATTGTCTTTGTCTGCAAGCATCACCGGAATTACCCTCAACGGTATAAACAATTCCGTTCTCGCATTTTTGCACAATGCCTGTGTGGTCGGTTTCTCCATCGCCCTCCCAGTCAAAGAAAATGATTGTTCCGGGTGCAGGCTCGTAATTACGGTCTGCCCATTGTCCTCGGTCTTTGAACCATTGAGCGCCGTTCACACAACCAGCATATTTCGGAATAATACCGGCGTCAATATATCCGCACTCATTAGCACACCAAGAAACAAAGCAAGCACACCATTCCACACGGGAGTCAAATCCATACCAAGACCAGTAAGGCTGACCTCCGACATTTCCGACCTGCGACAAGGCAACAGATACGATTTGGTCATCACTGTAACCAATACCGTAAAGGACTTGCGACCATAGCTGATTGTTTTCATCTTTCAAAAGCTCGGCAAGATAATCTTTTTGCTCCTCATTAAAACCATAGGCAGTCGCCATTTCATCTACGGTCTTATGTGATACCGTGATATACAGAAATGTCTCGGTTACGGTGGTTTCCCTCTCTACGATATTTCCGTGTCCGTCGTCGCTTTCTTCGATTTCGGTATGAGATTTCGTTTCGGTACGGGAAGAAATACTGTTCATCTCCCAAAAAATATCCGACAACAGTTGCTTCTTGGTATCGTCAACCGTGGCAACCTCCATCGGATTATCGGCATTTGTATTCACTTTAACGGAATAGACCGCAAGGACATCTTTCCATACAGCTCTGCTTCCGCTCATTTCAAGAACATCATAACTTACAGAGTTCTTTTCTTGTTCTAATCGGTCATCGTATTCTTGATTGATTTCTCGCACAGCGATCTGCATTGACATTCCCGTACCGGAATCTTCTCCCGAAAAGAAAATACCGTAAACAGAACCGGCAATTAACCCCACAAGACACAAGACTATAATCACAACAACGGCAACCCAACCTCCGGCTACTATTGCAGCGACAAGACTTTTCACTGCTGCTATAATCGCCTTTACTGCGGCAACGGTAGCTTTGGCTGCTGCTTTTACAGCAGTTGCCGTTGCTTTGGCGGTTGCCTTAGCCGCCTGCGCCGCTTTCTGCGAAGTCTTAACCGTGGCTTGCGCCGTTTTCTGTGCGGCTTTCGCTGTCTGTTGGCTTGTCTTTATCGCCGCTTTTGCAGTCTGCTCAGCGGTCTTAACAGATTTCTGCGTAGTCTTTGCGGCTTCTTTTCCGGCAAATTTAATTGTTTTCTTGCCCGAAGAAGTTGCCGATTGCTTAATTGTCTTTTCAGCCGTATCAACAGTCTTAATGGCAGAATTAGTATTCTGTGCAGTCTGTTTTCTCAATGACTGCTCAGCTCGCTGTTGCTTAAAACGCTGGAAGCCGTCTTTGGCAGATTGGATATTCCGTTTGGTTTCTCCGACACCTTTTCGACCTGCTTTATCAAAGGCATAAACGACATCGTGAGAGATTTCATCAATGCCGGATTGAACTTTATCGGCAGCATACTCTTCTGCCGTGTTTTCATTGGCATTGACAGAGCGTTCCGCTTTTTCTTTTGTGGCGATATATGCCTGTTTCATCTTCTGACCGGCAACGGTTGCTTTATCCAAGGTCTTTATCGTGCCTTTGACGGTATCTCTTGTCTTTATATCAGCCACGCTGAACCTCCTTTCTAAGCCGGTTGAATAACTCTTTTGAATTTTGTCGAGCTGTCGGCAATAAACTCGTTAATCAATCGGCTTTCTGATTTTGTTTCGGGATAAGCGGTTATAGAGATTGTCTTTGCGTTCCAGTCAAGGGTGTAGCTGTCGCTTGCAACATTCGTAATGTGGTGCTGTGCAAGAAAATCTCGCAAACGCTTCATTTCTTCAAGGTCATCGGACATAATCACATTCACATAGGTTCTGTCCTTTGACATTTTCTCGTTGATAAAGCAAGCGAGAGAACACCCTACACCACCGGCAACGGCAACAACAAGCATAGCTATCTCGTTATTTGCAGAGACAACTCTTTTCGTTATCCAAAAATAAATGAAGTCGGATATGACAACCGCAATGCCTGCAAGTATCCACCGACTTCTTTGTACTAATATTGTTTTTGTCGTACTTAAGGCGTTGTCCGCAACCTTAGCCGCAAACAACACTGCTAAATTTATGAGACTAATCATACAAGGTTTATCCCTCCTTACTCAGCCATTTTCTTTGCCACGACAACCATTCGACCGTTGTTACGGGAATACTCGCAGGTGGAAAGCGTAATCAACTTATCGCCGTATTCTGCGGTTACTCCTGTATCATACAAGGCAAGTTCTTTGCACTTGGTAATATACGCATTAAATTCATCTGCCGTATCTGCATTGACAAACTGATAGTATTTGAAACTTTCGTGGCTGTCGGTATATACCACCGTCTTAAATGCAGCGATAATCTCATAGTCGCATTTCTCGGTTAAAGTATCGAAGCTAATAGTCTTATGGCTTTCCCAAAAAGACTTATCTGTGTACTTCATAAGCCCCGAAAACATTGAACTGTCCTTCATATTATGACCGTAGATAATGAGGTTGTCCGACGGAATATCCACATCGCAGTTTTCCTGAATATAAGGGCAACCGTAGTCGGTATACGCCTTGTCGAAGCCGTGTTTCAAATAGAAATTCGGATTATCCTTTGACTGCATAACAGGATAATTGATTTTGGTGTCCTCAATCTTTATCCACCCCACCATATCGTTGTTTTGCAGATATAAATCCTGATAGTCCGACAAGAACGACTTGTCTTGCGAATACGTCATTGTATCTTTTTCGGTATCTGTTTTCTCAATGGTTTCAATCAAGTTGTCATAGAGTTCAGACTGCTTTTCGGAGTCGATATAGTGCTTTATAAGAAAACCGGAACTGACAGCAAGCAAAATGCTGAAAGCACAGATTAAAGCAATATAGATTCTATTTTTCATAAGCGTTTCCTTTCTGAGTAAAAAATGAGGCAAGGGTTATGCACCCTCGCCCGGTTTAGTTGTCATTAACTTGTAGAGCTTTGTATTCTTCGGGAATTTATTCGCAAACGGCACAAGCGAACTACCCACTTTAATAAGTCCGTGTCCTGCGTCAACATTTGTGATATACGAAAGCTGGCGGTCGGAAATATTAAGGAGTTTTGCAAGTTCCAAACGGTCGGTAGAAGCCTGATTGAGCATAATCAAGAACTCGCTGTTTGCAAGCATTGTTCTTGCGGTGTGGCTCTGTAAAAGGTCATCTACATTCTGTGTAATGCCCGTTGCGTAAGCACCATACTTTCTTACACGCTTCCACAAAGTGAAAAGGAAGTTAGCGGAATACTCGTGCTGGAACAGAAGATAAATCTCATCAATGAAGATAAAGGTTTGTTTGCCTTTTGCTCTGTTCTGTGTAATGCGGTTCAAAATACTGTCGAGAACGACAAGCATACCGATAGGCATAAGCTGCTTGCCGAGGTCAAGAATATCATAGCAAATAAGACGATTGTGCGTATCCACATTGGTCGGCTTTGCAAAGGTGTTGAGTGAACCATTAGTGAACAGCTCAATGGCAAGAGCAATTTCCTTTGCCTCCGGCTCGTCCTGTTTCAAGAGTTCTGCTCGGAAGTCTTGTAAGGTAGGAACAGTACCGGTATAACCTCTTTGCTGATAATCTCGGTACACACTTGCGGTACAACGGTCAATAATGGACTTCTGTTTTGCACCGAGGTTCGTACCACCTATAAGCTGTTCACAAAGCGACATAATAAACTCAGATTTCAAGATAACCGGGTTTGCGCCATCGCCGTATTCCTTGTTCATATCCATAGCGTTAATATGGCTCTGCGAAGTAGCGGAAATATTGATGATTTCACCGCCGAGAGCCTTTACAAGCTGTGAGTATTCTCGCTCCGGGTCGATAATAATAACATCGGCGTCGGAAGAAAGAATGATATTTTCAATCTCACCCTTTGCCGCAAAGGACTTACCGCCACCGGATACGCCGAGGATAAAGGAGTTACCGTTGAGTAGCTGTCTGCGGTCGGCGATAATCATATTTTTGCTGATTACATTCTGACCGTAGTAAATACCGTTTTCGTGGTAAATATCCTGAACCTTGAAAGGGATAAAGACTGCAAGGCTTTCGGTCGTAAGTGTTCTGAATGCGTCAATCTTGCGTGTACCAAACGGCATTGCAGTATTCAGTCCATCCGGCTGTTGATATTTCAAAACGGCAAACTGACACAAGTTCTGTCTTGCTACCGTAAGCAAAGCTTCGGTGTCATCATCAAGCTGCTTCTTGCTGTCCGCAGTATGAACCAGCGTGAGTACAGCGAACATCATTCGCTGATCACGAGTGGTGAGGTCATCAAGGAACTCTTTCATTTCCTTTTTCTGCTGTTCCATATCATACGGAACGGTAGCGGAAAAGTTGTTGTTTTGATTTTGCTTTCTCTGCCAGTTGGTGATATTGGTTTCCACACCGAGAAGTCTGCTTTCCGCTTCTCTTACCGCTTCATCTGTCGGCACAGGCACAATATCAATGGACATCATAAGGTTACGGTTCAAGTCGGTAAGGTCTGTTACCATAGTGTCCTTAATATACGAAGCGTACTCACGAAGAAAAAGAACTCGTCCGTAACGGTCGCCCATCTTGAAATAGTCCTTTTCAAACTCCATTGTGTCGGGGCAAACATAGTCCTTAAAATCGTGTCCTTTCTTTCGGGTTTCCTTAATATCAAAGTGATATGCGGTTTCTTCTCCCACACGGAAGAAGTCGTGAACGATACGAAGTCGTTCATCTGTTTCAAGTTCTACGCATTTGCTTCCGAGCCTTGAAAAATGAGCAATCAAATCCGCACCCACACGGGCAAAATATGTTCTTGCGTCCTCAACGCTCTTTTTGTTGATAGAGATAGTAACATACTTATCCTGAACGATGGCGTTTGCACCGGTTGCCTTGTCGAGAAGCATTTTGTTATATTCTTCTCTGTAAACATCAAGGTCATCTCCGGCTTCGGGAATAAGGATTGTTTTTTCAAAATCCAAACGGTTAAGCCGTCTGTTGTTGATTGTCAGTTTTGTAGTAGCACCGCTGTCGAGAGAATTGAGAAGTTCCGAATATTCAAGGAACATTGCTTCTTTATCTTCACGACTTGCAACGGCATAGTTAATATCCGTGAACTTAAAAGACTTCGAATATTTGTCCTTTCCAACACGGAAAATGCCGTCATCATAAATAGCGGTAATAGGGATACAATCCTGTACGCCCTTTGGAACTACAAACTTTTCTTTATCCTGCTTTAACAGGTTCGTAAGGGTTTTAATCATTGTTCTTATAAGCCTCCCTCTGTTTTTGTTCGATTGTCGGTTTCATAAGTTCGTAGTAGGTGTTCGTAGAGTGAAACACCAACTTCTTAGGCATAAGAAATTCGGACTTAATCCACGCCCATATAAACTTCTCGGCAGTCATTCCGTTGTATTTCACAAAGCCGAGAGCCGCAAAAGGTGCCGCTCCCAAAATACACACCCACGATACCGTTTCTGTTCCGAAATGCGTTTTAAGTAGGAAATACAAGCCTACCGCCACACCGCAAGCAAGAACAGAAAAAATGAACTGTCTGAGCGACAGTCCAAAGAACATTGATTCTGTGTAATTTCGTATTTCTCTGTTAATCTTTACTTCCATTGAAATTTCCTTTCTCTGCGATTATCGACAGTATAGATACAGGTATCTGCAAGACAAACTCGTTTTCCTTTTCTTTTACCGCCGTTATATACGCAGTTTTTGCATTTGCGGTCAGACGGAATATACTTCTGCCGACCTGTTCTGTTTTTGTTTTTCATTTAGTCAAAACCTCCGATTACAAGCCCATCATTTCACGGATAATACGGTCACTCATTTTAACCGCACCCACAAGTACAAGCATATTGAATACAAGTTCTCCGATATATGCCCACACCTGAGTAACGGCTGCTGCATTTGCGTCAACCACCGGCGGTGTAGAAGCAAATAGGGAGAAGATGATACAAGCAAGTACAATTACCGCACCTTCAAGCAACACTGCACAATAGCTCTTTATAAAACTCTTTCCTACATTTTGCGATGGCTCGCCGGCAAAGGTTGAAAGCGGTATAGGAGCAAGAGCCGTGTACATATACAGTTTGAAAAATCGTCCGTACACCGTCATTATCATAATGAAAGAGAGAACTGTGATAAACAGTCCGCCGATGAGCGTTACAGCCCATAACGGAATACTTTCAAAAAATCCGCACTCCTCAATGGTGGTTATCATTTCGGATGGCAGTGTCGTTTGATTCGGTGTACCAAATCCTGCTGAGTTCATAATGGTAGAAATCGTACCTTGTACGATATTAAACAAAGCGAGCATAAGCTCCAAGCCATAAGTTATAACACCTTTGGCAATGGCAAAGCGAATAAACAATTTTAATGCGTGTTCCGGCTTCTTTACTTCGGTAAAACTTCCGCAAGTGCGAACTACACCGACAACAAAGAATAAAACAAGCAAAGCAAGTCCGATAGCCTGAACCGCACCGTTGATTGTTACCATCACATTCCAAATGCTTCCGCCTTTGAAGTCCTGCGGTGAAGTGGTAAGCAGTTGCCATATTTCCGATAACTTGCTGTTCCAAGTGTCGAGGGCATTTTGTAGGTTTTGAACCACCCAGTTATCACTCATCTGTTTGCACCTCCTTAAAGATTAAGGGGCATACCCAAAATCGGATATGCCCCTTTGATAACTGTGTTCTTTTAACCGGCAATGAGGTTAAGAATTTCCTTTGCAAAGGTAATGATAATACCGCCTGCAAGGGTCAAGAAGCCGTTGGCACGCTGAGACGGGTCGTGAGATTTCAAAGAAAGTCCGACCTGAACGATACCAAAGCCGAGCAAAATCATACCGATTGCACGAATAAGTCCGAAAATAAAGTCGGACAAATTATTTACCACGGTAATCGGGTCGTTAGCTGCAAAAGCGGTAACGCTCATACCGAAAACAAGGGTTACTGCTGTAACAACGGCGCAGTAAGTATGAAAGCCTTTCTTAACCTTTCCGGTCATAGGCAATCTCTGAGTGGTTTTCTTCTCGTTGTTCTTATTGAAATTAGTCATTGTAAATTCCTCCGTTAATATATGTTTTTATTTACTTCAAAGTCCTCATCGGACAGAAGTTCGTAAGTGGTTTCTCCGTGGTTTTCCTCCGGTAACTCTTTCGGGTTAAGAGAAAGGACAGAGATAGACGAATGCTTGACGGTAACTTCTCCGTGTTTGTAAGCCGAAGCCTTACCATCGGTTGTAAGTGCCACATTCGGGTGCTTTAAGATGTCATACTTGAAGTCCATTACAGGTCGTTCTCCACGAATAAACAGAATGGCATATTGGTTATCAAGCATACGCACCTCATCGGGAGTGAGCAACTCTCGACCGCTAATCTGATAGTTGGTGGAATAGTTTCCGCTTCGTCCCGAACTCTTACCGTATGTGTTGGTATCAATGGTTTCCTTGCCGAGAAGTTCAGACACATATTTGTGTGTGCTTTGCTCGTTACCGCCCAAGTATAGGAACTCATCGCAGTTGCCCACAATGCTTTCCCATTGTTTTTCAAACAAGGCTTTTAGCTGTGCTAAGTTCTGCAAGATGATGCTTACAGAAACCCCACGGGAACGCATAACCGACAATATCTTGTCGAAATCATCAGGCAGGCTCACATTGGCGAACTCGTCCATAAGAAAATGAACAGGAACGGGAAGCGAGCCGCCGTGGATATGGTCGGCAGCATAAAACAACTGCTGAAACAGCTGTGTGTAAAGAATAGATACCAAGAAATTAAAGCTGGAATCGTTGTCCGGTATCAAAGCAAACAGAGCAACCTTTTTCTCTCCAAGCGACGGCAAGTCAAGCTCATCCGTCGTGGTTAAAGAAGCAAGACTTTCAAGGTTGAACTTTTCCAATCTTGCCGCAAGAGTTATTTGTATGGACTTTAATGTTTTTGCCGCACCAGAATGATAAGACCGATAATATTTTAATGCTATATGGTCAGGATTTTTCATTTCAAGCTCGGCAAACAATTCGTCGAGGGGAGAAGGTCTTGTATCTTCCTCGTCCTCAATCGAACCGGCTCTGAGCATTTCCATAACCATTGCGAAGTTCTGTTCTTCTTCCGGTGCTTCATAGTGCAAGTAGAACACCAAAGCAAGCAGCAACATTGAAGCAGAAGTGTCCCAAAACGGGTCTTGGGACTGACTGCCCTTTGGAGTGGTACTCTTAAAAAGGTTCGTCACGAGCTTTTGCACATCATTGTCGTTTTGCAAATATACAAACGGGTTATAACAATGGCTTTTTTCCATTGAAATCAAATCAAGTACACGAACTTCATAGCCTTTGCTTTCAAGCAGCTTTCCTGTGTCCCTCAGAATTTCGCCTTTTGGGTCAAGAATAACGAACGATGTGTTGCATTGCATAAGGTTCGGTTTACAGTAAAATCGTGTCTTACCGGCACCCGAACCACCACATACAAGTGTGTTTAGATTTCTTCGATGTTTCTTTGCATTAAGCCCGATACAAACATTTTGCGTCATCAACTTGTTTGCGGAATCCGGCGACTGTCTGTATTTCTTATTTACGGCTCTTGCGTTGCCCCATTTAGCAGAGCCGTGTTCTTCACGCCTTCGGTAATTTCTCTGTGTTGAGAAGTAAATTCCAAGACCGAGTCCGTAACAGAGAAGCAAAACGAGGACAGTTTTTAAGCTGTCCTCGCAAACTTCAATATGGAACGGTTTGTTAAAAGCCGACAAAAGGCTTGGCAGAATTTCCGGCAATCCTCCTTTTACAGAGGGTGCAATCAAAAGTGCCAGCCATACGACCGGAATAATACCGATGACGGAAAGAATAACAGCAGTCTGCCTTTCGTTATCTCGATTCACAAGAGCGTTCCTTTTCGATAACTTTGAACTTTTTCTTTGGGGCAGTTCCGACCTTAATGATAAGGTCATCGACAGCGTCGGTGGATTTACCCTCGTTCATCAAGTCCGTTTTTTCATCGTTGAGTGAACGGATAATAATGCCGTGTTCGTAATCGTCCAACGCTATATGATACATTTCTTCTTTCGCCATAATCTAACCTCTTATCTTTCATAGTCTTTTGAGCGAGCCTGCTTTTTCTTGTAAAGTTCATCGGAAACACGGGAATGAATATCCGCCATCGCATTTCTCGTTTTGGAAAGTTCATAGCGAATATCCTTTGGCTCTTTGTTAGCAAGCTTATCCGGAATACGGTTGATGGCAAAATTCTGCGTATCAATACCGTACTTTTTGCAAAGCATATATCCGATACATACCGCCTGAAAGCCCATATCGGAACGGCTGTAACTGTCGCTGTTGATAGAAAGCTGTGCGTGGCCAAGTTCCTGTGCTACGCACTGTGCAACCGCTACACTGTCTCCCACATCACGCTTAACATACAATGTCTGATCCTCGTTGTTATAGAATGCTGCCATATTCGGATACGGCAGGTCGTCTGCCGCTTCCACATTGACAGGAGAAGAATCAAGCATTGTGGTAATGAGTGCTTTAGGGTCACGGTTGACTGTCGGCGCAGGCGGTCGTTTGCCATTGGTCTGAGATACATCAAAGACCTTTTTCACATTGTAGGAAATTCCGGTTGTACCGTCACGCTTTGCATATTCAACAGGTTCAAGAATAGAAATGCTCTTAGCACCTTTCGTGATTTTGATGTTGTCTTTGCTCCAATCGTCAAAGTTTTTAAGCTGACTTGCTTCGGGCAGCTGCTTAAAAATGAGGAGAGCGTTGACAGCAGAGTATCTGTCAAGTCGGCTCTGCGTATCAAGGAATGCTTTGAACTTCTCCGGGTCGGAAACAATCGCTTTTGCGGCGTCGTCCGACATCTGATATACTGCTTCCTTTTCCGCTTTCATTTTCTCGGCATATTCTTCTTTGGAAAGTCTCGGTCGCTGACCGCCTGCCTTTGCAGGAGTAAAATTGTTTGTCATTATAATTACCTCTCTTTCGATTTCTTAGGTTTGTTTTTCGGCTGTTTGTGTACCGTTTGCTTTGGTGCAGAGTTACTCTTTGTCTTATCGACTTCCGGCTCTTTGCGTTCCGCTTCTTTCTGTTGCTTGGACTGAGCCTTATATCGGTCGAGCTTTTCTTTGACCGACGGCTTTTTCTGTCCGTCGCTTTCAGCACCCTTGTCAGTTCGCATATCTGCCTGCTCTGAGTTTTGCCTTGACGGAGGGTTTTTGTCCGTCTTGGCGACTGTGGGGTTTGATTGCGAGTACCCGTCTTTCTGAATTGGTTTTCGGGTTGCTTCCTCGGTAATGATTTCGTTTTTGGTTTTTGTCGGCTTGTCCTTTTCTAAGGCTTCTCGTTTTTCAACCGCTTTCTGCGACTCTGTAACGATGGCAGCCTTATCCACCTTACCGAGTTCAAATCTCTCAACGATACGCTGAATTTTGGAAGCGTCCTCCGCACGAGCAATAATATCAATCGGTACATTATCGCCATTTGTGTTTTTATCCCTCAACACGCAATAAAGAACGCCGTAGCGTTTTGCCTGTTCGGTGAATTTCTTCAAGTCCTTGTTCGGGATAGAAAACACTTTCAACTCTTTGCCCGATTTAATCATATTGGTAAGACGGGCTTTACCTCTTGTCTTGTTTGCCTGCGTTGCTTCCTGCTTTAACACGGAAGCGAGAAGAATAGCAATATTCTTTGCAGCCGAACCGGTTAGTTTAGCAGCAACTTCAAAGCCTTCAAGAGATAATCTTACGACCTGTTCTGCTGCGTCACCTGAATTTGTCATTTTGATTTTGCTCCTTTCTGTCTTGTTTTTCTTCGTAGGCTCTTACCGTTTCAATATTGGCTTCAATGACCTTTGACCTCTTGGCAATGTCATCGCAAAGCCCAACCTCTTTACGGAGAGTCCACAGCTTGTCTGTTATTGTCTTAATCTGTTCTTTGACCTTTGACAGCTCATCGTCACTCATATTTTTTCTTAACTGTTTTCGCAGGTGCGTTCTGTCGTCAGTCAAAGTTTTGATTTGCAACAACACCGACTCTTTATATGAGAAAAGCTGTTCGTCCGTAGAAATATTTTCTCGTCCGAGCAGCCTTGTCTCCTGTGTGATTTTATCCAGCTTCAATAAATCTTCTTTGAGAAGGTAATGAAGCCTTGCGGTATTTTGTTTTTTGTATTTAGGCAGATAACCGAGCTTGTAGCAGTAATGCAGATACAGCCCATACAGTCCGCCGACCTTTTTTATTTTGTGTTCTCTTGTAGACAGTCGGTACTGTCTGATGACTACCGTCTGGTTTGTAAACGGCATTAAGCGTACGCCTTGATTTTCAGTAAGCCTACGCTTGATTGCTTCTTCGGTGTAATCTTCACCGAGATTTTTAAGCCTTATCGGTTTCTTGTATCCCTTCGGCACAATCGTCCAATACTTACGGCTTTCACTCAAACAATGCTCATAACCCATTTGAGTCAGCGCATAATCAAGACTTTTAAGGTTCGTGCTGTGAGCAATCGCTTCGTCTATGGCTTGACGAGTCATTGAGTATCGAGTCGGCATTCCGGCTTGTTCCTGTTTGTAATAGTAGGATGATTGCTTACTGCGATTTGGATTTGGATTATAATAAAGTCCGTACTTTTCGCAAATTTTATCTGCAACCAAGCGAAACTTGAACCACGCTTTTTCGTCGCCCCATAATCTCTTGCCGTCCACAAAGGAAACTGAGTTGATTACATAGTGGCAATGCAAATGCTTTGTGTTCAAATGAGTGGTTACTACCGCTTGAAATCTTTTGCCCCAAACTTCGTTTACAAACTCCATTCCGATTTTCTGTGCAAGCTCCGGCGAAATATCTTGTTCCTTAAAACTCAGGTATCCGTGGTAGGCTTGTATGCCTTCCTCTTTACCGTATGCCTGTTTAACCGATACAAATTGGTCACGGGCTGTAAGCGGATTGCAGTTGATACCTTCGACGAAAAATTCACGCTCGGTTTTTTCTTCGTCCTTTGCGTATGCCAACACATCACGGAGAGCCTGATACTGTTCCACAGTGTAATTATCTGCCGCCGTTTTTGCGGGATTGGCTGCGTAATCAATAACCTGACCGAGCCTTGAAGTGACTGCCCACAACTTACTTACTGCCATTTCATATCGCTCTCATTGGGTCTGAGAAAAACTCGTTCAACATCTGCCTGAAACTTATGCCAACGCTCCGCTTCTTTTTTAAGCTGCGTTGCGTCTGCAAAGCCGAGCGTGTTTGCTTTTGCGGCAAGCTGATTGATGTTATTACCGATTGCGGAAAGCTCACGCATAACATCGTAAAATCTATCGTCGGGCTTTTCTCTCGGCTCGTAACCACGGAGAAGCAAACGGATAAGTCCGGCTTCACTAAGGCAAGCCTTCTTTGCTTTTTTCTGCAAGTCCTGTGCTTCATCACGGCTGAGCCTAACAATCTTCTGAATGTTTCTTTTTCTCATTTTCTTTGTCATCCTTTCTTGAAATAAAATAGTGCCTGTCCTTATTTATTTGAAATAGGCACATAAAAGTAACTCCGAAAAAACCGCCGATGATTAACCCGGCGACTGTTAATACTATCTCTCGCAAAATTTCTCTCCTTTCTCTTTGGGGTATTAGGGGCAACCCCTAACGAGTTTTACCGTTTGGAAACCTGTGGTTATCCAAATGGTCTGCTCGCTAAGTTTGTGCAGACTCGTAGGGTTGCCCCGGAGATTGTCTCTTTATCTCTCCATATCCTTCGATACCGGCTTATATGCTTTCGCTACAATACCGTTATCCGTCTGGTAAAAACGCTCCGGATACTTGAATTTATCCTCGTACTTTTTCATTAAATCCTTTGGCATACTGAGAAGTTTCTCCGACTCAATCGGTGCATAGGCAATGAAAAACTTGCCGGCAATAATGTCCAGCATTTCACGATTGTTCTCGTCTTTTACATAGCACTTTTCAATCTTCCAACCGTCCTTTCCACCGTATCCATCAGCCATATATGCTTCCAGTCGCACATTTTTATCCGAGCCGTCAAGGGAAGAAGCATAGATAGAGTATCCACCCATACCTTCGATGAAAGCCTTATTGTTACTGCCGACAACATAGGTTCGTTCTTCCTCTGTATAAGATTTGTCGAAGCTGTCAGCTGTAAAAACAATATATCCGACAGTATGACTTCTATCTTTTTCTGCCTGCCGCAAATAGGCTTTCAACTGCTGATAACTCATCTCAACATTTTCAGGTTCGGAATAAATTGCCCTGTTGAGTTCAGCACCGTTCATCTTGCCTTCTTCGTTGCAAATGATTGCAACCTCATCATCAAACGGCATATATTCCTCAATATATCCGCCTACGGTTTCCTGCATTGCTTCCAGCGTATCCTCAATTTCAATAAGCTTCGGATACCTGCCCGGTTCAATAAGAATGACAGAAATCTTTTCAGAGGTTTCAACCTTTTCAAAGGTATCCTCATCAATGTTTAGTGCAAGTGAGCTGCCGTTTTCCCACCTCATATGGATTTGACCTGCGTCGTCAACGAACTTAACCGTTCCTTTCAAACCATAAGGCATTTGACTTTCGCCACGCATTTCTTGGAGAATAATCTGCGTTCCCTCCGGGTACATTTCTCTGATTTTTTCAACATTCATCTTTCAAAACTCCTTTCGTGTTTCTTGAATATTCCTAACTTGATACAAAGAAAGTCGTTGACATCTTTTCCGCACTTGGGCGGATCGTCAACGACTTCATACTTATCCGTAAGAATAGTTTGCAACGCCTTGGTTGCTTTTCTTCCGGCAATATCATTGTCCAAATGGAGAATGATACGCTTAATTGACTTGTCTTTTTCAAGCAAATCTCTAACCGTAACCGGCACTTTCGAGTCCCCGATATTTTGCTTTGGCGAGTACACCCCAGCAAGAGAAACGAGATTAAGTTGTCGCCAATTCTTTCCCTCCAACTTAATCAAAGTTGCATAGGAGAGTAGGTCGATGGCGCATTCAAACAAATGAACCTCGCCGGTGTTTTCGGCAGTAAGACGGAAAGAATATTGCTTTTTGCTACCGGTGCAGTCGCCCATAAGTCTTGATTGATTTGTGGCTCTGTAAGCTGCATACTTTGGTTTATTGCTTTCGTCGTAGCCTATAAAAACAACATTGTGATACGGCAGCGATTCAATTATCAGTTCCTTTTCCAAGCAGTAATTGATGATTTCGTAATCAATGCCACGCCCGAAAAGATATTCAAATACCACATCCGTAGTGGGACTTCTTTCGGGGAGTAGCAACGGTTGATTAACATAGCCTTTTGCGTTTTCGGGTGTCGGAGACCTTACCGAACTGTTTCCCATAATAGTCTGAACTGCTTCAACGAAGTCCATTCCACGAACTTTTATAAGGTAATCGAGGGCAGATTTGCCCCCGATACCTCTTGACCACCACATCCATTTTCCGTTTGAAATTTTCAAGCTGTCGTGGCTTCTTGTGGTATAGGTGTTGTTTGAATACTTCACAAGCTCGTTCGGTTCATACTCTCTGAGATAGGTCAATAAGTCCATTCGCTTGGCTTCGGTTATGACCTCCGGTGCGATATATGGCATATAAACCACCTCGCTTTACACAAGGAAGTCGATTACCTTATCGCTTATCTCATCGCAATAAGCGAGCTTCGCAATAAGCAAAAGAACATCGGTGACCGGACACTTAATATCATTCCAGAAAAGCCAAGCAATTTCCGCAAGGTCTTCCTCCTCATAAAGAGCGATAATGTCAGCCTGTGAAAAATCGGTTTGAATGCAGATGTCAATGAGTTCTTCATAGAAACTGAGTTTAGCAATTCTGAGATTAATTTCCGCCTTATTAGCCGGAATTTTTTCGTTTTCCAGTTCGTGATAAGCATTACTTAATCGACGAACAACGCACATCTGTGGAGCGTTAAACGGATTGATTTCCTCGTTTCCGAAAAAGAAATCTACCGTCAAGTCCTTTTCTTTCATATTATCTTTCATAAGTTTTCTCCTTTCGTGTAGTCGGCACTTCGCCCTCATCAGGCTCGCCACCGACAATTTCATTTTCTGTTTTGTCCATATTGAGCAGGATATTGAGTTCATCAAGTCTTGCAAGTTTAGTCCTCAATTCGTCCTCTTGGATAAACGGTTTTTGGACTTCTTTCTTTGCAGTTTCAAATTGAGCTTTAGTGTTTTCAAGTTCGCTTTCGGCAAAGGTTAAACTCTCCGCAAACTTCTCAATGCCGTTGTCAATACGAGTGATGTTGCCGTGTGCGTCGTCGCCGAGCGTAATGTTTTTGCTTGTCGCACCTTTAATCCTAACCTCGTAGCTGCGCTCTGTGGTGTTGAAAAGAAGTTCCGTTTCAAATCCTCTGTACTTGCCGAGAGGAATAGGGTCGGGGCTGTTCATCTGCTTGCAAGCTTCAATGATTGCTTTGCCGGCTTCTGCTTTTTCGGAATAAAAAACACCCTTAACCTCCATACCGATAAAGCGGTCATCTGTTGGTTTCGGGTGCTGCTTCGCAGTTTCCACATCTGCTTTTAAGCCGTTTATGCGGTTTTCAAGAGAAGTGATACGCTGCGGGTAATATTTGATTATCTTATCTTCCAAAGCGTATTTTTCAGAAAGAAAATTGGATTTTAACAGTTTCAACTTTTGTACCTGAATATCTAAATCCATCTTCTCTTTGATATACGGATTGCCGGTTGCAAGCATTTTAATCTCGGCATAAGACAGTGCGGTTTCGTCAATATCTTCCGCACTTCTGACCGGAGATTTGCTCGTCATAATCTGACTTGCAAACTTTTGCTTGCCCTCTACAAGCTGATAGAGATATGCGTCAAAGGTCTGTTCCGTAACATAGCGGTAAATATCTACTTCCGGGTTTGAGTTGCCTTGACGGATAATGCGACCGCTGCGTTGCTCCAAATCTGCCGGTCTCCACGGACAATCAACATCGTGAAGTGCGATAAGCCTGTCCTGAACATTCGTCCCGGCTCCCATCTTTTGAGTAGAACCGAGTAGCACTCTGACTTCGCCTTTGCGTGTCTTTTGGAATAACTCCTTTTTCTTAACATCGGTGTCTGCTTCGTGGATAAAGCGAACTTCACTTTCGGGAATGCCTCGCTCAATCAACTTCTTTCTGATGTCGTTATACACCGAAAAAGTACCGTCGTTCTTTGGCGTTGATAGGTCGCAGAACACAAGCTGCGCTGATTTCTTGTCGGTTGTTTCTTCCCAAATGCGATAGATGTTGTCAACGCAGGCATTGATTTTGCTGCCCTCATAATCGGGTAACATATCATTGAGCATACGCTGGTCAAGTGCCAACTTTCTGCCGTCGTTTGTGATTTTAAGCATATTGTCAACGCTTGAATCCACACCGCCGCTGCGAACTTTCTCGGCTCGCTCTGCAAGAGAGGCAACCATTTCTTTCTGCATTTCAGACGGCTTGACCGCTACATTGTGAAAGTGTGCTTCGGGTACGGGCAATGCCAACATATCCGCTGTTTTAATGTCCGCAACCTCTTTGAACATTGCCATAAGTTCTGGTAGGTTGTAGAACTTTGCAAATCGTGTTTTTGCTCTGTATCCCGTACCCTCCGGTGTAAGTTCAACTGCTGTTACAGTTTCTCCAAAGGTACTTGCCCACGAGTCGAAGTGCTGTAAGTTGTTTTTTACGAGCGTGTTGTACTGCAAGTATCGCTGAATAGTATAGAGTTCCACCATACTGTTTGAGATAGGAGTACCGGTTGCAAATACCGTTCCTCGACCGCCTGTAAGCTCATCAAGGTATCTGCACTTCATAAACAGGTCGGAAGATTTCTGTGCTTCTGTCTGTGCGATACCGCCCACGTTACGCATTTTGGTATAAAGATAGAGGTTCTTGTAGTAATGACTCTCGTCAATAAAGAGCCTGTCCACACCGAGTTCTTCAAAGGTTACCACATCGTCTTTACGGCTTTGGTCGTTGAGTTTTTGCAGTTTCAACTTCACAGCCTTTTTCGACTTTTCAAGCTGCTTAACGGAGAAGTTTTCTCCACGGTTTTTCTTTAAGTCGATAATGCCGTCAGTCAATTCCTGAAGCTGTTGCTCTAAGATTGCCCTTTGCCTTTCAACAGACATAGGTATCTTTTCAAACTGACTGTGACCGATAATAACTGCGTCATAATCTCCCGTAGCAATTCGACCACAGAACTTTTTACGGTTCTTTGTTTCAAAATCTTTCTTCGTTGCCACGAGAATATTAGCCGCAGGATAGAGTTGTAAGAACTCGGCTGCCCATTGTTCTGTCAAATGATTCGGGACTACGAACAGCGACTTATTGCAAAGTCCTAAACGCTTTGACTCCATAGCGGCAGATACCATCTCGAAAGTCTTGCCTGCACCTACTGCGTGTGCAAGCAAAGTATTACCGCCGTAAAGAATATGAGCTACCGCATTTTTCTGATGTTCACGCAGTTCAATTTCGGGGTTCATACCGTTAAAAGTAATATGACTTCCGTCATACTCACGGGGTCTTATGCTGTTGAACTTTTCGTTATACATCTTCGTGAGCTTTTCTCGGCGGGTAGGGTCAGCCCATACCCAATCCTGAAAGCCTTGTTTGATAAGTTCCTGCTTTGCCTGTGCAATAGCCGTTTCCTTTTTGTTGAGAACGGCTTTTTTCTTACCATCCTCATCTTCGATATAGTCAAAGATACGGACATCTTTCAGGTTCAGCGTTTCCTCGATTATCTTGTATGCGTTAATACGGGAAGTGCCGTAAGTGCTGTACGCTTTCACATTGGAACGGTCATAACTTTTGCCCTCAATGTTCCATTCGCCGGTATATTGAGAGTAGTGTACTTTGATGTTCCATTGTGCATAGCGTGGAGTATCAAGAAATTCAAACATAAACTTCTCAAAGATTTCGGGCGGTATCCAAGTTGCACCGAGCCTTACGGATATTTCGCTTGCGGTCAAGTCTTTCGGCTGAACTTTTTCCAGAGCCTCTACATTGATTTTGTAATCTTCGGGATAAACCTCAGCAGACTTTTTGGCTGTGATAAGTTTTTCTCGGACATTTCCCGAAAGGTACTCATCTGCCATCAAATACTTTTGCTCGGTTACATTTCCATAACCATAAAGCGGGTTTAAGAATATGACGCCCTTTAAGTCGGAGAATAATTCTTCTTCGCTTTTGCCTGTAAGCTCACGCATATATTCCATATCAACGGTTGCTTTCTCTCCCATAGATACGGCAAGCGCTTCGTCCGCCGTATCAACCTCCGTTATTGGTTTATGCGGTTTGATTGTACGCTTAAAGAACATATCTGCCTTGCGTTCAAGTTCACCGTTTTCGTTGATAACTTCAAGTGCGGAAAGTAGGGCAAAGGAACTGTCATCACCGAATGCCGACACATTGGCTCTGCTGTTAATCAGTCCGTATTTCTTTGTATAACCGTCATAAAGGCTGTTGAGTTTTGACTGCTCGGCTTTGATTTCTTCGTCGGGATAATCTTCGGTTTGAAGTTCAATCAGGTTGCGGACACAATCTCTTATCGCAACCATACCCTTAATGCGGTTTTCGGCTGTTGCAGATACTATGGCAGGCGACATACGAGAGTTCTCACGGAAATAGATTTTATCGTCAACAATCGTGTATGAGAAGTTTCTCACATTCGGGTCTGCCGGGATAGAATTATCTTCTTCCTCAAGTTCATCTTCCACTTCGTAATCGGAAATTTCTCCGTGTATATTCGCTACCGCTTCCGATAACAATTCGGATAAATCTGCATTTTCAAACGGTACGCAGGTTACTTCTTCTCCAAAGCGACCGCTTACTGTTTTCATTTCGCCCAGTATCATTTCAGGATGCTCTACAAAATATGAGTTCATCGTGATACCATTTTCATTCGTGCCAAGCTGTACCCAGTCAGGTTCAATATCAATGAGCCTGTCACGCTTTTGCAAGAACAAAATATCCGATACGACCTCTGTTCCGGCATTGCCCTTAAAAGTAACATTCGGCAGTCTGATTGCTCCGAGAAGTTCTGCTCTTTGAGCAATATATTTTCTGACCGATGAATTGGTTTTATCCATTGTGCCTTTGCTCGTAACAAGAGCCATTACACCGCCGGGTCTTAACTTATCCAAAGACTTGGCAAAAAAATAGTCGTGAATAAGGAAGTTGTACTTATCGTATCTCTTGTCTGTCACCTTGAAATCGCCGAATGGCACATTGCCGATAACTCCGTCAAAGAAACTGTCGGGAACATTGACTTCTTCAAATCCTTGTGCCGCTATTGAGGATTTCTGATAAAGCTGCTGTGCAATACCTGCCGAAACGGTATCAAGTTCAACGCCGTAAACTTTTGCGTTCTCCATTGATTTTGGCAGCATACCGATAAAATTACCGATACCGCAGGACGGCTCTAACAAATTGCCCTCACGAAATCCCATCTGTTCCATTGCTTTGTATATGGCATTGATAACTGCTGGAGGGGTATAAAAGGCGGTCAAGGTGCTTTCTCTTGCCGAAGCGTATTCTTCGGGTGAAAGCAAAGTGTAAAGCTCTACAAACTCATCTGCCCACGCAGAATTATTCTCGTCAAAGGCTTCGGGCAAACCGCCCCAACCGACATATTTAGATAAGACAAGTTGTTCTTCGGGTGTAGCAAATCTGTTTTCAAACTCACATTCTTTGAGTACCTTTATTGCTTCTGTATTTCTGCGAAAGCGTTCTTTCTTGCCGACTTGTTCAACTGGATTAGAACGCAAATCAAAATTGTTTCGCTCTGCCATCGGCACATCAGGGTGCAGGTCAAAACTTTTTACCTTTTCTTTTTTCTTCTGTTCCCAAGCAGGAACAATCGGCTCAGGTTCTTTATCGTAACCGTTTCCGATACGAATGCCCTCGTTATACATCTCATCGTAGCTGTCAAAACCGTTTTGAACGGCTACAATTTCTCGGTAGTCCTCAATCGGAACTTTACCGATATTGGTTGCTACCATATCGCTTCTTTCGGCATTTTCAAGGAGTGCTTCCATTGTGGCAGAAGTACAGCCGGTTAAATCCGGTGTCTGTTTGAAAGCATTATCTGCTTCTTCAAACCATTCCGTACCTACATCGGCAAGAGTTTGATTTGCGATACTGCCGAGATAATCAAAGAAGTCATCTGCCGATTTGTGGCTTTGTGCCGCTTCTCTAATTTCATCAAAAGAGAGTTCGTTAGTAACATACTGACCGCCGGCATTGCTGTCGGGGTTGAAGTACATCCAAGTAACACTTTCTTGCTCTCGGTTAATGAAAAAGGCATCTTCATAATCTGTTTTCTGTTCGGTTTTGGTATCGTTTTGAGCGATATTTTCGACTGTATCTGCTTTTTCTGCGGCAGGTAATACCGTTACTCTCAGGTGTTCGTTCATTGGATTTTCACGCACTTTACGGTCAAATTCCGAACGCTCAAACTCTTTGTTAAATAACGGCATTTCGGTATCATAAAGCATTACTCTCTCATCATCAAAAGATAAGATTTCGTATTCCGAAGCACCGATATATACTGTATCGCCAAGATGATATTCATAGCGTACTTCCGTTTCTATCTCGTTATTTTCAGTTTCGGGTGGGGCAGAAGAAAGTATTTCACGATTTCTTTGCTGCTCTGCAAGTTCTGCTCGCCGTTCTTCCTGTTCTTCAAGCCACTTCGGATATTGCTCCTTTTCTTTTGGATTGAGGTATCTGTCCATACGGATAAGTTCTCCGATACGCTTTTCAACCTGATTCCATTTAAGAATGAGTTTAGGTGCGTCGTTTCCAAACCCTTTTGAAAGGGTTATGCCTTTTCCGTCGTGGTTTTCATCAATACCTGCACCGACAATAACAGGATATGAACCGCCCCAACCGTATTCATTTTTGAGAAAATCTGCATTTTCCTTTGCGGATAGGCTCTTTTCAAACTGCTCATAGATACGCATTTTGCCTTCCGATACTCCGCTTCCACGGGTTAGAACTGCGTCAATAACTTCCTGAGAAAAAGTAAAGGCAGAGGTTTTCTTTTCCTCTGCCTGACTGCTTTCTATTAAAGATAACTGACTGTCTGTTGACGGTAACGGCTTTATCTCATCGGACAATTCTCCTAAAAGCCTCATTGCCTCAAAATGCTGTGCAATTACACCCCAGTCGTAGTAGCTTTGAGCCGTTCTGTTGTTATAACTTCCTTCCCACAAATGAAGAACATTCTGAAATGTCTTATAGCCTACCGTTCTGCCGTTCTTTAATGTGAGTTCGGTATAGTCATTATTGAAAATACTCTTGATATATTCGGTACGGCTCTCACTATCTGTATTCAGTTCAAAGAAGTCTTTGATTTCTTCTTTTGAAGCCTTCAAATGCGGCGTAGTACCGAGTATCTCTCGGATTGTATCATCATTGCCAAAAAACGGTAGGCTTTTGTCCTCGTGTCGGCGGTCATAATATTCTAAGCGAAGATTATCTGTTCCTTCACGATTTCCTGTGCGGAGTTGCGGAAGTTGTTCATCAATCCTACCCACTTCATCATATCTTCCGCTTTCATCTGTTCGGTTAGACCTGCTTTCGCTGCCATCTGCTTGACTAAACTCTCCTCCAAGTCGGTCGCTCTCTCTTGAACTTCCGCCAAGTGCTGTGTCAGAATTCCCTTCGTCAGAAGATTGTAATATAGGATTTTGTGATGTTCTTTCAGATAAGTTCTCCTCATCTGCGACCATCTGCCGAGAGTCACCTCCGGCTGTTCCGGTAATGTCAAGTCGGGAATCAGGTAATCTCCCTGCTTCGTGTATGTGATTTCTTGCATCGTCAAAACTCCTTTCGTTTTTGTTTTCGTCTTTATTGTACTCAAAGCCATTCCTTCTATCAAATGTGCGATTTTCTTTATCCAAAGCCATAACGGTTTTAGATATTTCAGAAAGTCCCATTTCTGCAATATCGCTTGTGGCAATGCCGAGAGCATTAAGCGTGTCCTGTGTATTAAAGTTTGTTACATCACGAAAATCGTCGGCTTCAAAGTATTCTTCTGCATTGATACCGAGCCTTGACATCATCATATATGCCACGCTGTTTGTAACAACCTTTTTGTAAAGGCTTGCAATCATATCCTCGCTGAGTTCTTCAAGAAAACTGTCCTCACTGATATACACAAGATCATTCAGATAGTCGGGAAGATTATCTTCGGCAGCATTTTGTGCGGCACTCATTACAGCATTACTCAAACTACTCTTGTTTTCAAGCTCACCGAATGTGCTTTCAAGCGTTTCAATAACACTTGCGTCATATTCATCTCTCATATTCCAAAGCGGAACAGGACGAGAGTATCTGCTTTCGTGTGTATCGGATATATCAAAGTAATGGGTAAGCCTTTGTCTGCTTCTGTCTGCGTCCTCAAACACGGCAATACCTTTTGCTCCCTTATTTACCCAACGACCGAAAGAAGTATTCCATCTTTCAATTTCAAGTACCGCCGTTGCATCCGGTCGCTGTGCAAAGATTAACAGTTGCTCGTCAAATCGCAGTTTGTAGTTTCTGCAAGCCGACTCCAAAAACTTCTGCCAGCTTTGCGGATTTGAAACAACCGTCTTGCAAGTTCTGTCATACAGTTCGGATATGAGTTCGTATTTCCTCGCCATTTATTTGCACCTCCTTATCGTGATTTTTCTTTGTCTTTGGCAGACTTCATATTTTCTTTTGCGGCTGGTTCTACGGTATGACCGTTTCTCTCGCAAAGCTCAGCAAATTCGCAGATGTGATAGAGATTTGTACCAACCTCTAAATGATAGTCGTCGATATATCTGCAAGTTCTCTCCATTGTTTTGCCATCGCTGAGTTTAATGGTTATTTTTTCGCCGTCCGCAATGCGAAACTGCTCTTTATAGTGGGAGTCGATGAAACGAATGCCACGCTCTGCGTCTTTCAAATGGCTGTTTAGCCACTCTTTATGATAGCAATAGCAGTACAGATTGTACTCGCCCCTGTTGGGGTTAAACCTCATAAGATAGCTGTATTTTTCCGTATCAAGACGAATGCCGTAATGGTTGCGGTCGTCATTAAAGGAGCTGTCGGGAGTGGAATAACAGTAAGAGGACATAGCCTTTCTGCCGGACAAAACATCTCCGTCACGCAACCCGTTTATAACGCCATCAAATTCAGCCTTAAATTCATCGGTTTTTAAGTCTTTTCTGAAATCGTTCCAAGTCGTCCAAAACTCGTTACCGGTAGAACCGAAGTCCGCTCGCAAATATCCGATAAGACCGGTCTGCATAGAGAGCTGCTGACTTTGGCTGTATGTGTATTTACGCTCTGCTTCGGTCAATACTCTGTAATCCATTTTTCTCACCTCGCTTGTTCGTTTGATTGTCTTTGTTTTGGAATAGAAAAGGCATATACTTCGGCAATCTCATCGCCGAGCCTTTTGGTAACTCGTGTGATGTCGGCTCTTGTAACTTTTCCGTTATAGATTTTATCTTGCAGATTTTCAATTTGCGTATCGGTAACACCGTCTTTGAATACACGGTACAGATAATGGTTTGTGCCGTCGTGATGAACGGCATTGGCTCGAAGGTCGCCGTACTTGTCCACATACCATTCGGTATAATCGGTATCGGAATAAAGGCAATCCGTTATATTGCCGGAATCAATCATTTTGTATCCCGTCACTCTGCCGTTCCATCTGCCAAGGTCGCCGATAACGATAATCGGTTGTGAAAACTGAATATCGAGATTTCGCCTTTCATCGGAAAGGTAATCGTCATTTGCTTCAACCATATACTCATATAGCTTGTTTTCGTCGTTAGGGTCATCATCTAAGCCGTTGATTTCAAGGTATTCCTTATAACTGTCACGCCAGTCATCAGCTTCAAGGTTCATATTGCTCCAAATAATATGACGGTCACTCTGTTCCCGTCTGCTCATCAGCACCACCTCCCAAATAAGAGAACAGCTTATTAACTTTGGTCTGCTTCTGAAGCTCAATAATCAAGCTCATATCCGGAATGGTGATACCCGGAATTTTAAGTATGCTTTCCATATCAAGCTGCTGCAATTTCTTTTCCGTATTGCAACCTGCGTCAAACAGTTTCGTCAGAAGCTTTGTTTTCTGCTGAAAAGTGAATTTCTCTTTCATTATTTGTCCTCCTTGTCGTTATTTACGATTTTGCATAGGTTCGATACATATGCTCACAACGCTTTCGTCCTCTCTGAACTTCGGGACTGGGCGCAAGTTCGGGGTGTGAAGCTTGAAGCTTTGCTCGTGACCTTCTGACACTCTCGAAATGCGGTAAATGCAGTTCTTTATAGCAATTCATAATCACCGCAAAAGGCAAACCGCCTATATCTTGATTTTCATACCGTTGATAACATCGATTACAAACGAGAAGATAAAGTTTCATATCGTCGTTTCGTGCGTCTGTATTCTCTTTGAGAATAGTTAGCACTTGGTTTTCTATCGTATTGGGATTATTCATTTCATTCCTCCAAAAAAATATGGGCGGAGTTTTTACGCTCCGCCCACTGTTTTTTTCCTTATTTCTTTCTGTTTTTAATCTGCAAGAAGATAAAGCCGCCGATAATAAAGGCGACCAATACAACTGCTACGATTGTTTTAGCGTCCATTACTCATCGTCCTCCTTTTTCTTTTTTCTGAGTGCAACAAAAGCTGTTCCCGCAATGCCGAGAGCAGAAAGTCCTGCAAGTGCAGTCCACAAACCGACTTTGCTGTTATCTCCGGTCTTAGGCGTATCTCTGAGAACATTGTGCATTTCCACAACGGTGGTAGAACCGACCTTTACGCTTGCTTTCTTATCGGCAGGTAAAACATATCCGGCAGATACATTGTCGCTGACCTCAGACACCGTGTATTCGCCGATACGAAGTCCCTCAATAAAGATTTCACCGTTCTTATCGGTTGTGAAACTGCGGTCATAACCGTTTTCTCCGGTTACTCTGAAAGTGAAGCCCTCAACCTTACCGTCAGAAGATGTCTTTTTGATTTTAAGATTACCTTTCATCGCCTGATTGATAAACCCTACGCCTGCTTTGTTTTCAATATTGTAGGTGGTTTCATCATTCTCAATAAAGACGGAGTAAACACCCTTATCAAGCACAAATCCATCCGGTGCTTTGATTTCTCTTACAAGATATTTTCCGTAGAGAAGTTCTTTCATCTCGTAGATACCTGTTGAGGTTTCTTTAAGATTTCCGATAAGCTCATCACCGTCGTCCAGTTTACCGTCGCCGTTTACATCCTTATACACTTCAAAGGTTGCACCTGTCAGCTTGTTGTCGGGATAATCTGCGTCAACCTTGGTAAGCTGAATATTCCCGTGAATATACTCATTGGCAATTTCAACTTCAATGACCTGTTCGTTTTTAGAAATATTGACCTCGTAGGAAGTATCGTCAAGGACAAATCCTGTCGGAGCTTCAATCTCTCTTACAATCCACTGTCCATAAGGAACTTTTGCAAAAGAAAAACTGCCGTCCTTTTCAGATGTGGCAGTCATAATAGCGTGTTCTTTTGTAAATTCGGTTTCATCTGCTTTGAAGATGCCGATTAAAGCACCTCCAAGTGCTTCTCCATTCTCGTCAATCTTCTTACCGGATACAGAACCGTAGATGAGTTTATTCTCAATCGGCTTACCGTCATTTACTTTGATTTCAACAATTTCGGTATTCTGACCGGCATACTCAAATGTGAACGGATACTGTGTATCAGAAAGGATATAATGCTCATCTGTGGCAATTTCCTTGATATAGTAGCTGCCAAACGGAAGGTCTGTATTTGCAATCGCTGTTCCATTTTCATCAAGCGTGATAATCTCAATCAAACCATCTGCCGGAATGACTGTGCCGCTTGAAGATACAATATCTTCTTTTGCGTATAGTCCGAAGCTGATGTTTTTGATTTCATCATTCTTGCCGATACCAAAGGTTTCGTCCTGCTCTAAGATTTTCCCAAGAGAAATCTTCACTTTCTGTCGCTCGTTGACGAAGCTGGTTGCGATTTCTGTTACCGCTACATCCTGACCGGCATAAGTGAGTTCAACCGAATGCTTTTCTTTGTTGATTACCATACCTGTCGGTGCTTTGGTTTCAACAACGGTGTATTTACCAAGATAGAGTTCCTTGCTCTTGGCAAAGCCGTCCTCATCTGTTGTTACGGTATCTACCACATCGCCCTTGTGGTAACGGAGCGTGCCGTCCGATGTGATAATATCTTCATCGGCTGTGATTTCATAAACCGCACCTGCAAGTCCTTTGACTGTATATACCGGCTGATAAATCACATCTTTATCTTTCTCGCCAAAAACATTCACACCAAAGAACACCTCGCCGGTTTTCTCAACGGAAATTGTGCCTTTCTGAGCCATATTCGGCTTATCCACCTTAATCAATGTGATACCGCCTTCCTGTGTGGAGTTTTCTTCCGTTACATCAAAAGGAACAGGAGTACTGTCGAGTACATACCCATAGGGCGCTTGAACCTCAACAAGTGAATAACCTTTGCCGTACTCAAGTTTTTCGGGAGTTACAAGCTGTCCGTCTGCGTCGGTATAGAAAGTGTTGATAGTTGTCGGTGTAGGATAAGTAAATGTCATACTTACTTTGTTTCCGGCAGGGTCATAGATTTGGAAGCCTGCACCTGCATACGGAATTGTCTTGCCTGTTTCTGCATCAATCTTTACCACCTTGATATAGCTTTCAAAGTTTGCGTTGTTGATGAGATAACGGTAGGTCTGTCCGTCCTGAGAAATGAAAACATCAAAGTCTTTCATAAACTCACGACCTTCCCAACCTTTGGTCTGATGAACGGTATATACGCCGTAAGGCATATCCTTTGTCTGAGCAAAACCGTTCTCATCACAGACAACAGTATCTCGTTCATCTTCTTCTGCTGCTTCAAAACTTCCGGAAGATTTAAGATAGATTTCAAAAGTTGCACCGCTTTCAGGTGTTTCAATCTTTGTTTCACCGTCATCGGTGTGTTTGATGATAGCGATATTTCCTTTCATAACCTGTTCGGTAACATCGTTAGAAACAAGGTTGTGTTCAATCGTAAAGAGCTTTGGTTCTGCACCTACCTTGTGTACTGTCTTATCAAGAAGATAGCCCTCGGACGGTGTGATTTCTCTTACTGTCCAGTCGCTGTCGCAGACATATTCTTTTGTGGTGAACTGTCCGTCGCTGTCGGTTACATACTTATCCACAAGTGTTTCGCCTTTGTAGATACCGTAAACAGCACCGGAAAGTTTAGCGTCACCCTGAGCAGTGCCTTCTTCTCGGTCGCTCTTTGTTACAGTTACGCTGAACTTTTTAAGAATATTGGTAAAGTCTCGGTTTGTAACCTCATTCCATTTAATCGGTGCAGTCTGCTTTTCCGGAACAACATAACGGATTGCTGTATCCACTTCTTCGAGCGTATATGGTGTGCTTCCGCTGATAAGTACATCTTTGAATGTTGCAACACCATTTTTGTCAGTAACCGCATATTCATCAACGGCAATGCCTGCAAGGGAAGTACCGTAAAGGTGGAATTTCACACCCTCCACAAGATTATCTTCTGAGGACTTAATTACCTGAAGATTACCTCTTTTGAGAACATTGTTGAAGTTTACGGTTGCCACCTGACCTGCAACAATGGTTACTCTGTGAACCTCCTGCGGGACATATTTATCAATGGACTGTTCCGTTACGGTATATACGCCGGGCATAAGATTATCAAGCTGAAACTTACCGCCGTTTGCTGTGGTAACAGTCTGATTAACTCCGTTGCCTGTGATAGTGAATTTGATACCGTCAACCTTTCCGTCCTCGCTGGTTTTTACAATCTTGCAAGAACCGTAGCTGACTTTCATTTTTACAAAGCCACTTACAGGGTCGCTGACATTCTGACTGTACGAAACGACATCTTGAATACCGTTACCGGGAGAGTTTTTACCGTCCGTCCAAACAACAATGCCCTTGCGAGTGCCGTTTGTTTTGGTTGCGGTAATTGTAAATTCCTTACTCGGAGCTTTTGTCATTGAAACAGTCAACTTATTTCCGCTTTTAGAAAAAGTCACGCCGTCAATATTGGCAGAAAACTCATAATTGCCAAGCACACCGTTTGAGTCTGTAAGAGTAGTAACATACTTGCTTCCGTCCCATTTAAGTTCATTCACCTTTGCAGAGCCGCTTGACTTAGTACAGAAACTTGGCACTTTTGTGTGCTTCTGTACGCTTTCCGACATACTGTTGTAGTAAGCCATAATACGGCTATAAAGGGGATGACCTTTTTGAATGTGGTCGAGAATAGCGTCATAACTGCCGGGCGACTTATGATTAAAACTTTCATCTCTTTCGCCGACAATGGTTTCCCAAATCAGGAGCTGTGTTGCGATTGCGTGTGAAAGTTTATCTGCGTCATCGCTGTTCTGCGACTTCCAACTTGTGCTAATGCTGCCGCAATATCCGTACTGCAAAATACGACCGATATTAAGTCGAATATCATCGCCGGAAATTGTGCCGTTAGAGCCAAGGTTATTGAAATAATCCTCGTTTTTCTCGGTAAGAGTATCTCCGGTATGCTGACCCGTGCCCGGCTCGATACAGTAAGCAATATTCCCCGAATACGAACCCATTGCTCTGAGTGAATCGGTGCTTATTGCGTGAGAGTACCAACCGTTCATAAATTTGAGTTCACCGTGACCCCACTTACCGTTGTTATTTGTATCTCCACTACGGGGAAGTTGCATAATATACACATCGGACTTCGTGCCCGAAGCGGCATAGGCAGTTGTCCCGATATTTGCAAATACACCGAGACTGAGAACCGCAGCCATTACAAGCGATACAGCTCTCTTGAATTTCGTTTTTACCATTTTGTTTTCCTCCTTAAAACGAAAGAACGCACCGATTATCAGTGCGTTCAATTCTGTGTTTGATTTAGTTTTAGCAATATCCGATGTAGATTTCATATTCCGTATCGGATACTTTTTCAGCCCATACCCATACTGCCGTAAAGCCCTCAACATTTTCGTATCTGTTCAGCCTACTTTTAATGTCGTCTTTAATGCCTGTTCGTCTGCTGTTCGCTGTAATAGGATTGTCCCAACATTCCGTCGCTGTACTGTCCAGTTCTAAACCGATACTTTGAGCATAGCTCTTTGCGTAACTCACATATTCGCTCACATCAAAAGTCTGCTTTGGCGGCTCTGTGGGTTTCGGCTCTTTTGGCTTTTCAGGCGGCTTTGGTGTAGCGGATGTTGGTTCTTTTGATTGTTCCGTGTGCTTTTCGGAAACAGTCGGTGTGTTTGTCCGCTTTGACGGTTCTGCTTTCGGTTTTTCAGGACTTTTTTCTTCTGCCGATTTTGACTGAACATTGGTGATAGCCCTACTTTCATCGACTATTTTGGCTTTTTCAGTCGTATTCGGCGTTTTTTCCTGAATAACTGCACTTTCCTGTTCGGTTGATGTTTCTTCTTGAGATTGCGTTTCAGTATTACCAGCCGGAAAAGAAGTCTCTGTATTCGTTTCATTTTTTGCGGCTTCTTTGACTGTGTTACTGCTGCAACCTACGAGCAAAATCATTAGGCAAGCAAGCATATAAGCGGTTAATCTCTTTTTCATAGTATATCGCTCCTTTCGCCTTAATCGTACTCAATTAGGCAAAAAACATCAAAGGTGCGAATAGCCGAACTTTTTATCGTAGCAGACATTTTGCTTTCGTTTCAAATGTGCGAACCCTTTATTAGATAGCTATATGTTAGTTGAGATAGATATATTTAAGGGAGATAGAATATATCTTTTCAGCCGGTAAACAGTAGGTATATATAGGGGTAGAGTGTGAGAAGGGGAAAGGCTATCGGCTGTCACGGTCGGCTCTCTGTTTGAGAAACTTGTTGTAATGCTCCAAAGCCTTGCATACGAACTCCTCGGTTTGACTTACCGGGATATTCTTCGGGATAAGCTGTCGAACCCTGTCGCCTCTTAACACAATTTTCTCTTTTTGATTTGGCTTTTCCTCCGACATAATAGCTTGGATAGCCTCGGTTGTGAGTTTGCCCTCGTCAAAAAACTTTCGCATACGGATAGTTTGGTCGTGAGACGGTGTAGCATCATTCATATCAATTTCGTCCACCACATCACGCTGACTGTCCTCATCAAGATACGAGAGTTCAACGGCAGGGCGCATTTTTATTCGTCCCTCATCAACAAATTCAAGCAGTTCTGGGACAAGATTTGTCAAGCGGACATATCGGTAAATTTGATTTTTACTTTCGCCCGTCTTATCGGCGAGTTCATCACTTGACTTCGCAAATTCTAAATTGTTCCCCACTGGGGAATTATTTTTTGCTGGTCTGCCTGCTTGTCTTTTCATTGCTTCCAAACGCATTT
>ULRD01046767.1_pt1 | contig 31385 bp, 29 predicted proteins | sample 1955181 | NCBI WGS metagenome assembly ULRD01 (sample SAMEA4835675, study PRJEB28245) | human gut metagenome | biome: gut microbiome; material: fecal sample | place: Denmark | collected 2008
GCATTTCAAATATGGCTATCGAAGCAGGCGCGAAAAACGGAATTTTTGCGGTGGACGATATTACTCTTGATTATCTGAAATCCCACGATGCCGCCGAACCGAAGATATATGAAGCTGACGGCGACGCTGTTTACGATGAAATTATCGACATTGATCTTTCGGAGATCGAGCCTACAGTTGCTTTTCCTCATCTTCCCGAAAATGCCAAAACCTTTGGTGAGATCGGCGATATAAAGATAGATCAGGTGGTTATCGGCTCATGTACGAACGGACGACTTGAAGATCTGCAGGCTGCCGCTGAAATAATGAAAGGCAGAAAATGCGCGAAGGGCGTTCGGGTCATCGTTATTCCGGCAACGCAGCAGATCTATCTTGACGCTATGGAGCAGGGATTGCTGAAAATTTTCGTTGAATCGGGAGCTGTTGTTTCAACGCCCACCTGCGGACCTTGTCTCGGCGGATATATGGGAATTCTTGCCGCAGGCGAACGCGCTGTTACGACAACAAACCGCAATTTCGTCGGACGTATGGGTCATACTGAATCGGAGGTCTATCTTGCAAGTCCTGCCGTAGCTGCGGCAAGCGCGGTTACGGGAAAAATTTCAAGTCCATTGGAGGTAATGAGCAAATGAAGTACACAGGAAACGTTATAAAATACGGCGACAACGTTGATACGGACGTAATCATACCGGCGCGTTACCTCAATACGAGCGATCATAAGGAGCTTGCGGCGCATTGCATGGAGGATATTGACAAAACCTTTGTAAGCCGCGTGAACAAGGGCGATATTATAGTTGCCGGACAGAATTTCGGCTGCGGTTCATCGCGCGAGCACGCTCCGATCGCGATAAAGGCAAGCGGAATTTCCGTTGTCATTGCAAAGAGCTTTGCAAGAATATTTTATCGCAACGCTATAAATATCGGTCTGGCTATTGTGGAATGTCCCGAAGCTGCCGAGGCTGTTGCTGACGGAAACAAGGTCGAGGCAGACCTTGATAACGGCGTTATACGCGATCTTACTACAGGCAGCGAGTATAAAACCGCACCGTTTCCCGAGTTTATACAGAAGATCATCGAAAACGGAGGACTTGTAAACTCCATATCCAACGGAGCGGTAAGGTAAATCAGAACGGAGTGTTTAGGAATGAAATTCAATATTGCATTATTAAAGGGCGATGGAATAGGTCCCGAAATTGTTGACAGCGCTGCTCTTGTTCTTGAAAAAATCGCCGATAAATTCGGTCATAAATTCAATTTTACACCATATCTCATAGGCGGATGTGCAATTGACGCGACAGGCAAGCCATTGCCGCAGGAAACTGTTGACGGATGTCTTGCAAGCGACAGCGTACTGCTCGGAGCTGTCGGAGGTCCGAAATGGGACGATCAGCCCGGACATAACCGACCGGAGAAGGCTCTCCTCGGCATCCGCGAGGCTCTCGGATTGTATACGAATTTACGTCCTGCAAAGCTTTATCCCGCACTCAGGAACGCTTCTCCGCTTAAAGACGATATCGTCGGGGACGGCTTTGATATCATGATCGTCAGAGAACTGACCGGCGGCATCTACTTCGGCGACCGCGGCTATAGGCAGGGAAAATACGGCGAGGAAGCATACGATACCGAAGCTTACAGCGTTAAAGAGATCGAACGTATAGGCAGAGTAGCATTTGATACGGCTATGAAGCGGAATAAGCGCGTTATAAGCGTCGATAAGGCAAACGTTCTCGAATCTTCACGTCTTTGGAGAAAAACCATGCATAGGCTTGCGGAGGACTATCCCGAAGTCGAATACGGTGATATGTTCGTTGACAACGCGGCTATGCAGCTTGTGAGAAATCCGCGGCAGTTCGATGTTATCGTGACTTCAAATATGTTCGGCGATATCCTTTCGGACGAAGCCTCGCAGATAACAGGCTCTATCGGTATGCTTGCTTCCGCATCGCTTGGAAAAACATCGCGCGGAATGTATGAGCCTATTCATGGTAGCGCGCCCGATATTGCCGGTCAGAACAAGGCTAATCCCATTGCGACTATCCTGTCGGGCGCAATGATGCTGCGCTATTCTTTCGGACTTTCCGAGGAGGCGGACTGCATTGAAAGAGCTGTTGACGATGTGCTGAACACCGGTTGCAGAACCGCCGACCTTATGGGAAGTTCAGCGGAAACTCCTCTTACATGCACCGAAATGACTGAAAAAATATTAGAGGCGATATAATAAATGGACAAAAAATCACTTGATCGTAAAATATTTTCCATTGCAATTTTCCTCAACGTTCTACAGGATAAAATAATAAACGATCTATGCTGTTTGCTGTCGGATAAAGATGAAGCATTTCTTAATTCCTACGGTTGGTTTATTTCAAGACTTTATGCCGAAAACGTGGATCTCAGCGAATATATCCTTAAAAAGATTCTTGAAGATGAAAATTTTTATATTGCTGGAAAGGCTGACGGAAAAATATTCGATCCGCTTATAGAGGAAGCTGTTGAGAACGAACTGAAAATTTTTCAGGAGCTTTCAAGAATTACTCCCGAAGATATAACTTCCGATATTGATTACGACGGTTTTTTGCCGAGGTGGAAAAACTCTGAAATAGATTTCGTTAATGAATATAAAAAGCGCATTGAAAATATCGGCAGCTTCGGCTATGGAAAATTTGCTCAGCATAGAATGTTCATTCTTCGTGATGGAGAAGTTCTTCCCGTAAAGCGACCCGATATGCAAAGACTTTCCGAGCTTTACGGATACGAGAGGGAACGTCAAGCGGTTATCGCCAATACCCTTGCGCTTTTGGAGGGAAAATCGGCTCAGAATGTGCTTCTTTACGGCGATGCGGGTACAGGAAAATCCTCTACGGTAAAGGCTGTCGTAAACGAGTATGCAGACCGCGGACTGCGCCTTATAGAGCTTACCAAGGAGCAGCTTCGTGATATTCCGCGGATAATCGAGAGCATCAGCGACAATCCGCTTAAATTCATAATTTTTATAGACGACCTGACTTTTACTTCCGGAGAGGATTGCTTTGGTTCTCTGAAAGCTGCCCTTGAGGGCTCCGTTTCGGCAAGAGCGAAAAATGCCGCTATTTATGCGACAAGTAATCGCCGTCATCTGGTACGGGAGAGCTTTTCCGACCGCAGCGGCGATGATATTCACCGTAATGATACGATGCAGGAGACACTGTCCCTTTCCGCGCGTTTCGGGCTTAGAGTGAATTTTATTCGTCCTGATAAAAAAGCTTATATCGCTATCGCTTCGCAGCTTGCAAAGCAGAACGGAATTGAAATACGCGACGAAGAGCTTGCTCTTAAAGCGGAGCAGTTTGCGGTACAGGGCAGCGGACGTTCGCCTCGGACTGCAAAGCAGTTTGTAAATCAATTGATGATGGAGATGTAAAAATGCTTACATTAGATAAAATTTATCAGGCAAAATACATATTAAAGCAGGTCATAAGAGAAACGGACGTGATCTTTGCGCCTAAGCTCAATCCCGAATCACAGATATATCTTAAGACCGAAAACTTGCAGATCACAGGCTCTTTTAAGGTAAGAGGAGCTTACTACCGTATGTCTCAGCTTTCTGATGAGGAAAAAGCTAAGGGAGTTATTGCTTGTTCCGCAGGAAATCACGCTCAGGGAGTCGCTCTTGCCGCGGCTAAAAACGGTATAAGGTCGATAATCTGTCTTCCCGACGGAGCTCCGATCTCAAAGGTCGAGGCAACAAAAAGCTATGGTGCCGAGGTTTGTCTTGTAAAGGGTGTTTACGACGACGCGTATGCGGAAGCTCTTCGTCAGCGAGACGAATACGGGTATACTTTTATTCACCCGTTTGACGACGAGGACGTTATCGCAGGTCAGGGAACTATAGGTCTTGAGCTTATAGATCAGCTTCCCGATATGGATGCGGTGATCGTTCCGATAGGCGGCGGCGGACTTATTTCAGGCGTTGCGTATGCGATAAAATGTCTTAATCCCAAAATAAAGGTCTACGGAGTTCAGGCCGCAGGCGCGCCGAGTATGTTCAATGCGGTGCGCAGCGGAAAGATAGAATGTCTTGAAAGCGTTTCCACAATTGCCGACGGTATTGCAGTCAAGGAACCTGGTGATAATACCTTTGAGCTTGTTTCAAAGTACGTTGACGATATAGTTACCGTCAGCGACGACGAAATTTCCGCTGCTATTCTTGCCTTAATGGAGCAGCAAAAGCTTGTTGCCGAGGGTGCAGGAGCAGTACCGGTAGCCGCTGCAATGTTCAACAAAGTTCCGATAAAAGGCAAAAAGGTTTTATGTCTTATTTCGGGCGGAAACATCGACGTAACTATACTTTCAAGAGTTATCAAGCGCGGTCTGCTCATGTCGGGACGGTCATGCTCAATGATGATCGAACTATTGGATAAGCCCGGTCAGCTTATGGACGTATCAAGAATTATAGCAGAGCTTGGCGGAAACGTTATATCTATCCATCACGAACGAGCCAACGAAGGCGCGGCAGTCAACGGCTGCTATCTCAGACTTGTGCTTGAAACGCGCAATTATGAGCATATTGAGCAGATACGTACTGCGCTTTCGGAATATGGCTTTAAAATTATCAACGATTAATGAGGTGTTTGCTATGATAAAAATTCATACAGAAAAAGCTCCGGCAGCAGTCGGACCTTATTCACAGGCAGTCGTATCCAACGGAATGGTCTATACTTCGGGACAGATCGCTATAAATCCCGAGACTAACACCGTTGAAGCTCAGGATATTCAGGGACAGACCGAGCAGATCATGAAAAATCTCGGCGAGGTGCTGAAAACTGCCGGTTCATCGTTCGATAAGGCAATAAAAACGACCTGCTTTCTTGCGGATATGAACGATTTTGCCGCATTCAACGAGATCTACGGAAAATATTTTACATCACTTCCGGCAAGAAGCTGCGTAGCTGTAAAGGCACTCCCCAAAAATGTTCTTGCCGAGGTCGAGGTAATTGCTGAAAGCAGCCTTTGAGATTATAGTGAACGTCAAAAATAATTTGACGTTCACTATAAATAATTGATTTAAATTGCCTCGCACATACGCTCACTATGTTCGCTCCGTGCGTATCGGCAAATAGCAAACTCCAAATATATTTGTCGTTTGCTATAATTTTAACAAATAATATGGCGGTGTAATTATGAAGGTACATGAATTACAGGAAAAAATAATCAGGCTTAAAAATATAACGAACTCGGTTATTCTCGCCCACAGCTATCAGGGCAGAGAGATTTGCGAGATAGCCGATTTTACGGGCGACAGCTATAAGCTCAGCGTTGACGCGATGAATGCCGAAGCTGAAAATATTATTTTTTGCGGAGTTCATTTTATGGCGGAAACCGCAAAAATACTTTCTCCCGATAAGCGTGTTTTTCTCGCAAGAAAGGGAGCAGGCTGCCCGATGGCGGAGCAGTTCGGCAGAGAGTATATTGCAAAAATCAGGGAAAAAGAGCCTGACAGAGCAGTCGTTGCCTATATTAATACAACGGCGGAGCTTAAAACGGTATGCGACGTATGCGTGACTTCGTCGAGTGCGCTTAAAATCGTCAGGGCAATGGATGCGGAGAAGATCTTGTTTGTTCCCGACTGCAACCTCGGCGACTACGTAAAGCGGAACGTTCCCGAAAAGGATATAATGCTGCTTCAGGGAGGCTGTCCTGTTCACGGAGCGATTACTGTTGATGAAGCGCGCAAAGCAAAATCAGAGCATCCGGAGGCTTTGCTGCTTGTTCATCCCGAGTGCAGACCCGAGGTCGTAGAGCTTGCGGATTACGTTGGCTCAACTTCGGGGATCATGGATTTTGCCAAAAAATCCGAAGCGTCGGAATTTATTATCGGTACGGAAAATTCAATTGCCGAGCATCTCCAGTATGACTGCTCTGACAAGAAATTCTATCCCCTGTCATCAAATCTTGTCTGCCGAGACATGAAGCTTACTACGCTTCCCGACGTTTACAATACGCTTTTAGGAATAAGCGGCGGCAACGGCGATGTCTGCGAAATTATCATGGACGGAGAGCTTATCGAAAAATCAAGAAAATGTATTGACGAAATGATTCGTCTGGGCGGTTGATTATGAGGGAGCTTGTTGAAAAGCTTTATCGGCAGGGCGATCTTTCCGACGAGGAACTTAAAATTCTAATTGAAGCAGAGGACAAGGCGGTCGGGGCGGTTCTTGCCGAGCGCGCCGATGAAGTAAGGCGCAGGTATTACGGCGTAAAGGTCTTTCTGAGAGGACTTATCGAGATATCGAGCTATTGCCGCAACGACTGTCTTTACTGCGGTATAAGGCGAAGCAACTGTACTGCCGAACGTTATCGCCTTGCCCCAGACGAGATACTGGAATGCTGTGAGATCGGCTATAAGCTTGGATTCCGCACCTTTGTAATGCAGGGCGGCGAGGATATGAGCTTTACCGACGATGTTATGGTCGCTCTTATTTCGGAGATACGCCGGCGTTATCCCGACTGTGCGATAACGCTTTCTCTCGGGGAGCGTTCCCGAGAAAGCTATAAGCGAATGAAAGAAGCCGGAGCAGACCGTTATCTGCTTCGGCATGAGGCTGCCGACGAGGAGCTTTACCGCAGGCTGCATCCCGAATCTATGCGCCTTTCAAGTCGAAAGGAGTGCCTGTACACTCTACGCGAGCTTGGCTATCAGGTGGGAGCAGGATTTATGGTCGGCTCTCCGTTTCAGACTGTTGAAAATCTTATTTCCGATCTGCGCTTTATGCAGGAGCTTCGCCCTCATATGATCGGCATAGGACCTTTTGTACCTCATCACAGCACTCCGTTTGCGGCTGAAAAAGGCGGTACGCTTGGGCTTACGCTGCGTATGCTCGGAATTATAAGGCTGATGTTCCCGAGAGTCCTGCTGCCCGCAACGACTGCGCTTGGAACTATAGCTCCGAACGGTCGGGAGCTTGGACTGAAAACAGGATGCAACGTCGTTATGCCGAATCTTTCGCCTGCGTCCGTCAGAAAAAAATACGACCTTTACGATAACAAGCTTTCTTTCGGTGAAGAAGCAGCCGAGGGAAAAGCTGCTCTGTGCCGTCAGATACTTTCCGCCGGTTACGAAGCTGTTTCGGAGCGCGGAGACTATAAGGAGGAAACCTAATGAGAGTAAGATTTCATCTTCCCGATTTTTCGGGAAATTTTAAGCTAAATTATATGTTCATGGAAATGCTGAAGAATCGTCCGGATTTCTTTCGCGAGGGGGTGGAGATAGCCTCCTTTTACGGCGTATTTCCGCCTTGCCTTTGGAACGGCGGACGGCCTCAGCCGGGCAGTACCGATAAAGCGTTTATAAAAAGCGTTATCAAAACGTTCAACGATGAGGGAATACCGCTGCGCTTTACGTTTACTAATCCGGCGCTGGAAAAGAAGCATCTCAGTGACGAGAGGTGCAATATGATATTGAACCTTGCAAACAACGGTCTGAACGAGGCTATCGTTGTTTCAGAGCATCTTGAAAAATATCTCCGCAACAACTATCCAAAGTACAAGCTTACAAGCTCAACCTGCAAGCGTCTCAATACTGCGGAAGCTCTTACTGCCGAGCTTGAAAAGGATTATCATATTGTCGTTGCGGATTACGATCTGAACAACAAATTTGATATTCTTGAAAAGCTGCCGAGGAAAAAGGATATCGAGCTGCTTGTGAACGCCGTATGTACTCCCGAATGTCCTGTCCGCGCCGAGCATTACTATTCTCTCGGATTGCAGCAGATCGCCTACTGCGAGCATATAAAGAAATACCCGAACGTTCCGTTTGACAGGCTGAAATATGATCCCAACGATTACGGCGGCTGCGTATTTGCAAAGAGAGGAACGTTTGATATAAGAGGTCTTAAAACGCATATTTCACCCGATGATATATGGGAAAAATATGTGCCGATGGGATTTGAACAGTTCAAGATCGAGGGAAGAACGGCAAGCGTCCTTAACTGCCTTGAAACGTATATGTATTACATGGCGAAGCCGGAATGCCGTGATGAAGCGCGGTTTTTCCTGCTGAATGCACTTGAAAAATCAGGTGCGCTTATTTTTAAGTAATAGTATAATGGCGATTTTTCAGGCGGTCACTGACCGCCTTATTTGATTTAGGCAACACCGCACAAAGACCGTCTGTAGGCTTTGCACCGAATCTGCTTGCGCTTTTTCCGTCATCTTTCATAAAAACTCCTTGCCATACGTCAGTATGCCCGCGTCATTTTTATGCAATCTGACGAAAAAATCGACTGTGCATCTCCGGCGCAATCTTTGTGCGGTGTTGCCTTTATTTTGATATCTTGCAGCCCGGATAGTAATGCTCGAGTATCTCTCGCCATGTTTTTCCCTCAGAAGCCATTGAATTTGCGCCGTACTGACTCATTCCTACTCCGTGACCGTACCCTTTTGTTGCAATGACCGCTTCCTCGCCCTCGTATCTTATTTCAAAGCAAGCTGAACGGAGCGATAAAGCCGTGCGTATGTCGTTTCCTGTGACTGTTTTATCGCCTGCGGAGGCTGTGAGCACCGTTCCAGAATCGGAAACGGAGGTTACGTTCAGCCATTTAGAAAAATCGCCGTCGAGCGTTATACCGGGAAATGCGCTTTCGAGCTTGTGTTTCAGCACATCCTTTTTATATCGAACTTCTTCAAGATATTTTGGCGCGGATTTATCGGAGCTGCTGTCTACCGAAACAAGGTAATCTACGGCAGCGCCCCATGCATTTTCGGCGCTTTCCGTTTTGCCTGCCGACATAGAGTGAAACGCTGAGATTATCGGCTCGTCCTCGTAAGTAAGTATATAGGGCATTACCTCGCTGACGGCTGCCGAGATCTTGCTGTAGTTTTCCTCAAATCCGTCGCCGAAAAACTGTTTTGCCTGAGCTTCGGTAAAATAGCCTTGATATTTCGAGGTATCGTTGGAAAAATCCGCGCCGTTAAGTTCTTCGGTGGGCCTTCCGCGCTCGCGGATACGCTGACGTTCGGCATAAGTGTGAGCGGCGACTGCCTGCGCTTTCAGAGCCTCGGCGTCAAAGCTTGCGGGCATTTCTGCGCAGACAGCTCCGATTACATACTCGATTTCAGGTACTTCAAGTATTTTTCCCGTCGAAACATCCAGAACCTTGTAGGGAGTTCCTTTGTAATCCGGAATATCAGGCTTTTCAATTTTTTCTGATGAGCTTTCCGTTGCCTTGACGCTTTCGGAAAGAATAACTTTTGGCTTGTCTGCCGATTTCCCCGAAAAATAAACCGGTACCGCCGGCAGCGCAACAATCGAGGCGGCAAGAAAAATTAGTGATGCAAGCTGTGTCTTCATATTATGTCCTCCGTTTTATTGTATTGCTTCCCAACAGGTTGGAAAACATTTGAACCTGCTTACGCAAATATTCTGCACATCTTTTCGGCAGGTTTTGACAGATCCTGCAATGAAAATTTTTGACATACGGTCGGTATGACTGCTGATCTTTTCATTAGGGCGGTCAGAAATTGGTATAAATACAGGTTTTTATAAGTATGAAAAAATAAATGCTGATGACATGAAAGTCAACTTTGTTGCCCTTGACATGATTTGAAATATAGTGTATAATTAATAATGAATACTATTAAGGAGAGTGATTACGATGAAGTCTTTCGTTTCAGGTTTCAACATTACAAATCTATGCAGGGAGCTTGTAAATAATTCCGTTATCGAGCCTCAGCTTTACGACAAGTACCACGTTAACAGAGGTCTCAGGAACAGCGACGGAACAGGCGTTGTTGCCGGAATTACAAAAATATGCAACGTTCATGGCTACATACTCAACGAGGGAGAGGTTGAGGCAATTCCCGGTCAGCTTATCTACCGCGGTTATAACATCAACGATCTTGTAAAAAACGTTGAAAAGGAAGACCGTTTTGGCTTTGAAGAAACCGTATTTCTTCTGCTTTTTGGTCACCTTCCTTCTGCGGCAGAGCTAAAGGATTTTACAACGATACTTGCCCTTGCAAGGGATCTTCCCGGTGATTTTGTTGCTGATATGATCCTCAAGGCTCCCTCTAAAAATATTATGAATAAGCTTGCTCGTTCTGTTCTTGCGCTTTATTCCTATGATGAGGAATGTGAGGAAAAGAATATTGAAGCGGAGATGAATATCGCTATCAGCCTTATCGGAAAGCTTCCCGTTATTATGGCGAATGCTTATCAGGTAAAACGCCGTACATTTAATAATGAAAGTATGGTAATGCATCCTATAAATTACAAGGAAAATACGGCTCAGTGCATTCTTTCGCTTTTGCGTTCCGATCGTCAGTATACAAAGGAGGAGGCTCAGATACTTGACTGCCTGCTTATGCTTCAAGCTGAGCATGGCGGCGGTAACAACTCGTCTTTTACCTGCCGTGTGCTTACATCCTCGGGAACAGATCCGTATTCGGCATATTCCTCGGCTATCTGTTCGCTTAAAGGAGCGCGTCACGGCGGCGCCAATCTTCAGGTTATCAATATGCTTGATAACTGTAAGGCTAATATCAAAAATTGGAATGATGAAGGCGAAGTTGCCGATTATATGCGCAAGATTATCCGCAAGGAGGCTAACGACGGTTCAGGACTTATCTATGGTATGGGTCATGCAGTTTATACGATTTCCGATCCCCGCGCCGTTATCTTGAAAAAGAAAGCCTTTGAACTTGCGAAGGGCAGGGAGATCGAGGCGGAATTCAGGCTACTTGACACTATAGAGCGGCTTACTCCCGAGATCTTTAAAGAAATTAAGGGCAGTGAAAAAGCAATGTGCGCCAATGTCGATATGTACTCCGGTCTTGTTTATCGTATGTTAGGTATACCGGACGATCTGTTCACGCCTTTATTTGCTGTTGCACGAATCGCGGGCTGGGCAGCTCATCGTATGGAGGAAATTATTACAAGCAGCAGGATCATTCGCCCCGCATATAAGGCGATCGCGAAGAATAAGGAATATGTAAAGATAGCGGAAAGAAAATAAGTCCGTTTAATTATGATTGAACTAAAAAAATTTATACCGACAGCGTCAGCCTGTGCAGTAATGCTTACAGGCTGTTCGTTCGGCTCAAATATAGATAATCTTATGACGCCGCCAAAGCTCAGCGTTGAACAGGAGCAGATTTATGCCGCGCTTACAGGCGCTGCGGGCACATCAATAAGCCTTAAATACCCGAAATCGGGAAAATATCTTTCTGCTTTTATTGTTGAGGATATTGACGGAGACGGCGGAAACGAGGCTATTGTTTTTTATGAGAAAACGAGTCTTGCCGTAGAGGAAAATACTCTTAGAATAAATATACTCGACCAGTCCGGGGGAAAATGGCGATCGGTCTGCGATACTCCCGCTGAGGGAGCAGAAATTGAAAAGGTAATAATTTCCAAGCTTGGCACAAATGAACGGGTAAATTTAATAATAGGAAGCAGTCTTATCAATCGATCGGAAAAAAATGCCGCAATTTATACATATGATTACGATGAGGGAACTATTGAGAAGACATTTTCCGAATCTTGTTCATTTATTGATGTTACCGATCTTGATAATGACGGACAAAATGAATTTCTTCTGCTTGCGGGGTCGGCTACAGGTTCTCCTGCCGTTGCCGAGGCGTATAAGCTTGATGATAAGGGAAAATATCATAAATACAGCCGTGAGCTTAGCGGAAGTTTTACCGAGTTTGATAATCTGAGCTACGGGAATATCGGTGACGGCCGCAGCGGACTTTATATAGATGCTGTTTCCGGTACAGGCTTTATTCAGACGGATATAGTTTATATGGACAAAACAGGACTTGTTAAGGTCTTTGAAACTCCCGAAGATTCGCTTTCTACTGTTCGTCCCGCAGGATGTCCTTCCTTTGACATTGACGGTGACGGTTTTCTTGAGATACCTGTTCAAGTCATGTCTCCCGGTTATGAGAATGTACCTGAAGGCGAGCAAATGAAGCTTACACGTTGGATGAGCGTTGAGGAGAATAACAGGCTTGTTCAGAAATATTTATCCTATTACAGCGTAAATGACGGATATATTTTTGTGTTTCCGGAAAAATGGCAGGGAAATGTGACTGTTGGAAAGGATCTTGTAAATGACGAGATCGTTTTTCGCTCATACGTTAACGGTAAAGAGGGGCGTGAGCTTATGCATATTTACTGCGCCGAGGACGAACCCTCCCGTCAGGACAGATTGTCGAACGGTTATATGCTTATGCATACAAAGGGAGAATCGGCGTATCTAGCCTATGTTACGCCGAGATCCGATAATGACCCCGACGATCTTGCCATTACGTCCGGCGATGCGGCGGTTGGATTCAGATTCAAGGGATAATTTCAGCAGTAAATGTATATACAGATGCTGCTGAACGGCAATTTTTTAAACAGGATTCCAAATTAATTAAAAAGGGGTGTATAAGATGAAACGTATTCTGATTTGCGAGGACGAGGCTACCATACGCGAATTTGTGGTCATAAATCTCAAACGCGCAGGATATGACGTTATAGACGTTGACTGCGGCGAAGCTGCGCTTAAAACATTCGAGGAGGAGCATGGGAATTTTGATATAGTACTTCTTGATATTATGATGCCCGGTATTGACGGCTTTACGGTTTGCAAGAAAATCCGTGAAAAAAGCTCAACTATCGGTATTATCATGCTTACCGCAAGAACTCAGGAAATGGACAAAGTCAGCGGTTTGATGATAGGTGCGGACGATTATATAACAAAACCGTTTTCTCCGTCTGAGCTTACTGCTCGGGTAGATGCGATCTACCGCAGAGTCTGTATGAGTTTCATCAAGAACGAGAATCAGTCAATTATTGAATCCGGACCTTTCGCTCTTAATCTTAAAAGCCGTACCGTGACCAAGGATAACAAACCGATCGAGCTTACACAGGTAGAATATCAGATATTGGAATTCTTTATGAACAACAAAAATACGGCTCTCGACCGAGCAAGCATACTTAACCATATCTGGGGGGAAAGCTATTACGGCGACGATAAAATTGTAGATGTAAATATAAGGCGTATCCGAATGAAAATCGAGGAGGAGCCGTCCAACCCTAAGTATATAATTACTATCTGGGGTTATGGCTATAAATGGAATGATATGCAGTAATGGCTAAAAGAAGTATTACAAAGCGCTGGATAATTAATAACCTCGGCGTTATCATACTGGCGCTGCTGGTAATTCAAATGGCGATAATCTATGCGATACAGAATTATTTTTACAGTTCTGCAAAGCAGTACCTTGTTTCAAAGATAAATGCGGTAACAAGCGTTCTGAGCATCCATTCTCAAGACAGCGCAGCCAATTTTTCCGCAGAAATGAGAAATATGCTTGAGACCTTCAATGAAAAAGATAAAATTGAGCTTATGGCGATAAACTCCAAGGGCAGAGTCGTTTTGACTTCTTCGGGATTTTCTCCGGATGCGTCGGCTTCTATGCCTGATTATGAGGACGCTATGGCTAACGGTGAAGGCTCTTATATCGGAAAGCTTCCGGGCGGCGAGAAGATACTTGCCGTTTCAGTGCCTATTTCCTCTATAAATAGCGAATATAGTTCCGTTCGTATGGTAACCTCCCTTACTGAAATTGACGATACTATAAAAACCTATACTATTGTAATTATGGCGATATGCCTTATTATCATTGTTATAATTGTTTCAACCGGACTTTATTTTGCCGGTTCTATAGTTAAGCCTATACGTCAGATAAGCGGCATTGCCAGAAAATTTGCCATGGGAGATTTCTCTGTTCGTATCAGCAACAACAGCGCCGATGAGATCGGCGATCTGTGTACGGCTATCAATCACATGGCTGACGAGCTTTCAAATGCCGAGGCAATGAAAAACGAGTTTATCTCCTCTGTTTCTCATGAGCTGAGAACTCCGCTTACCGCAATTAAAGGCTGGGCGGAAACGCTTATGATCGACGGCGGCAGCAGTCCTGACACCATGAAAAAGGGCGTTGGAGTTATTGTAAATGAGACTGAGAGACTTTCTCAGATGGTTGAGGAGCTTCTGGATTTTTCGCGTATGCAGAACGGTCACTTTACGCTGCATAATGCAAATATGGATATTCTTGCCGAGCTTGGGGATGCTGTTCTTATTTACAGCGATAAGGCGAAGCGTGAAAATATACAGATAATTTATAACGAACCTGAGATGCTGCCTTTTGTTTTCGGCGATAAAAATCGTATACGGCAGGTTTTTATAAATATCATTGACAATGCAGTGAAATATTCTTCCTCCGGAGATACGGTCACCATAAATGCGTCGGAGGCTGATGGAAAGGTTATTGTTTCCGTTGCGGATACAGGCTGCGGAATCAAGAAAACCGATCTTTCAAAGGTCAAAACAAAATTCTATAAAGCAAATCATACACGGCGCGGATCTGGTATCGGGCTTGCCGTTGCAGACGAGATCATCGCTATGCATAACGGTATTATGGATATAACAAGTCCGGGCGAGGGCAAAGGCACCACTGTGACAATAACGCTTCCGGCACAAGCTTCGTAATAAGTGTTTTGGGGGTTAGCGATGGATGCAGAGATTGCTTATGTAAAAATATAATATGTCATTATAAATTATCGGTAAAATCTATTTTTAGGGGAACAATTATGAGTAAAGAAAAAAACACTGAGTGCAGCGAAAAATTTAAATCAAAGATCGGCGGTCAAGCGCTTATCGAGGGAATTATGATGCTTGGCCCCAATACCGGAGCAATGGCTTGCAGGCTGCCGGACGGATCTGTCGATGTTGAAACATGGGAGGAACGAAACGGAAAATCTGCTCCGTGGTATAAGAAAGCTCCTATTATAAGGGGATGCGTAAGTTTTGTAATATCTCTTGTAAAGGGCTATAAATATATGATGAAATCTGCGGAAAAACAGTTGACCGAAGAGGAAAAAGCAGAGGAGGAGAATTCTTCGGCTTTCTACAATGCCTGTATGTTTGTGGGAATGATAATCGGAATCCTGCTTGCGGTAGGACTTTTCGCGTTCATGCCGAAGTTCCTTGCAGGCATGATCCCTGTCATAAAAGACGAAAGAATTCTGAGATCAATCGTTGAGGGCGTTATGAAGATTATAATATTTGTAGCATATATGGCTTTGGTAAGCTTTATGAAGGACATTCGCCGCCAGTATATGTACCACGGCGCAGAGCATAAGACCATAGCCTGTCATGAAGCGGAGCTTCCGCTGACGGTTGAGAATGTCCGCAGACAGACGCGGTTCCATAAACGCTGCGGAACAAGCTTCATCTTTATTGTGCTTATAATCGGAATTTTTGTAATGTGTTTTGTTCCCTCTATGGACACTTTGAACAGAATCCTTGTAAGTCTTGCGCTTCTGCCGTTTGTTGTGGGAATTTCTTACGAGTGCATTCGGCTTGCCGGAAATCATGATAATATTTTTACAAAAATACTATCCGCGCCGGGGCTTGCTATGCAGCGCATCACTACGCGTGAACCGGACGACAGTATGATAGAGATAGCGATAGCTGCCCTTACTCCTTGTATTCCGCAGGATAAGGAGGAGGACAAGTGGTAAGCCGCTTGGAACTATATAAAGAATGTCTTGAAATTCTGGAGCGGTCGGAAATTGCCGACAGCGAATTTGATGTGCTGTGTATTTTCCAGGATATGCTTAGGGATAAAAATCCTATGTTTAAGCCGAATGAAAACGTTCCTGAGGAAGCTGAGACGAAGATACGAAGCCTTGTAAAAAAGCTAACGGATGGAGAACCGCTGCAATATCTTTTAGGCGAATGGGAATTCTGGGGTTATCCCTTTAAAGTTGGAAAGGGAGTGCTGATTCCGCGTCCCGATACGGAAACTCTCGTTGAGGAGGTTCTTAGGATATGCCGCGGATATGGTCTTGATTCACCGAAAATAGCCGATCTGTGCAGCGGAAGCGGATGTATTGCCGTTGCCCTGAAAAAAGAGCTTCCCGACGCGGAGGTATGCGCTATGGAGCTTTCAAAGGACGCTTTGTATTATCTTCGGGAGAATGTGAAACGGAATAATGTTGATGTAAGGGTGATATCTGCAGATGTTCTCGACCCGAAATCAGCGGAGCTTCTTAATGGATCAGATATAATTGTGAGCAATCCTCCATACCTGACGGCAGAGGATATGTCAGATTTGCAAACAGAAGTTGCAAAGGAACCTTCAATGGCGCTTTTTGGAGGCGAGGACGGATTGGATTTCTACAGAAAAATGACAAGGCTATGGAAAAATTCGCTTAAAACAGGCGGTTTTCTTTGCTATGAATTTGGTATGGGGCAGCATGAGTCAGTGGGGATGCTGCTGAAAGCGAACGGCTTTACGGATATAGAATTTGCAAAGGACGCAGGCGGTATAATACGAACTGTTACGGCAAGAAAAACGGAGGAATGTTAAATGGCAAAAAAAGAACTGGCGAAAAAGCCTACGGTTGTACGCGTGACCACAAAAGAAGATAAAAAAACAGCTCTTGACGGCGCGCTGAAACAGATCGAAAAGAAATATGGTGCGGGAGCGGTAATGCGTCTGGGTCAGTCCAAAACGCTTAACGTTGACGCTATTCCTACAGGCTCTATGACGCTTGATATGGCTCTTGGCATCGGCGGAGTCCCCAGGGGACGTATCGTTGAAATTTACGGACCGGAAAGCTCGGGTAAGACGACCGTTGCTCTTTCAATTATTGCTCAGGCGCAGAAAATGGACGGAGAGGTCGCATTTATCGACGTTGAACACGCTCTTGATCCTGTTTATGCTCAGGCTCTTGGCGTAAATATCGAAAATCTTCTCGTTTCTCAGCCCGACAGCGGCGAACAGGCGCTTGAAATTGCCGAAGCTCTTATTCGTTCCGGCGCGATAGACGTTATTGTACTCGATTCGATCGCCGCAATGACTACGCGTGCGGAGATCGACGGTGAAATGGGAGATCTTCATGTCGGTCAGCTTGCAAGACTTATGTCTCAGGCTATGAGAAAGCTTACCGCAGCTATTTCAAAATCTAACTGCGTTGCTATTTTTATAAATCAGATACGTGAGAAAATTGGCGTAATGTATGGTAATCCCGAGACTACTCCCGGAGGACGCGCGCTAAAGTTTTATTCTTCTGTCCGTATTGAGGTAAGAAAGGGAGAGGTAATAAAATCCGGCAACGAGATTATCGGCGCTTCCACAAAGTGCAAGGTCGTTAAAAACAAGGTAGCTCCGCCGTTTAAGGAATGTACCTTCGATATGATGTACGGTCAGGGTATATCGCGTACCGGCGAAGTCCTTGACCTTGCGGTCGAGCTTGATATCGTCAAAAAAGGCGGATCGTGGTTCAGCTACAAGGATCAGAAGCTTGGACAGGGGCGCGATAACGTAAAAGAAGTTCTTAAGAACGACGAGGCTCTTATGAAAGAGATCGAAGAACAGATTCTTGCACGAAAAGATGAACTCAACAGCGCTCCGCCCAAAAAGGATAAAAAGGGTAAGTCAAAGGGCGATGAGGAGGAAAGCTATAGCGATACGGATGTTCAGGACAGCGAGAGCTACGAAGACAGCGGAGCTATGGATACTGACGATATACTCGCAAATATTGATGAGGATTTTGAGGAGTTTACTCCTGCCGATGAATGATGGAAGTTACATCTTTGCAAAAATATAAAGGCTCTACCTATGAGGTCGAGCTTGACAATGAACGGAAAGTTTATTTGCATATTGATATAATTGCTGATTTTTCGGTGCGTGTAGGCATACAGCTTGACTATGACGAATTGAAAAAAATAATTTATGCTTCAAATTTTCGGAGAGCGTATCAATATGCGCTTTATCAGCTTGATTATCGTGATTACTCTGCTGCTGAAATGACGAAAAAGCTGAAAAATACCTATAAAAATGAGGCTTTGTGTCTTGCTGTAGTGAAAAAACTGGAAAAAATAGGCGCAATAAATGACGAGCGTTATGCCGAAAAGCTTGCGAGAAAGCTTGTTGAGGTAAAAAAATTCGGTTATCGGCGGGCAAAGCGCGAAATGACTCTCAAAGGGATAGACGAATTTATGGCGGTGGATGCACTCGAAAAATATTCGGACAGTTTTGAGGAAAATCTTATGAGCCTGCTTGAAACGAAACACGCACGTTATCTTACCGACAAAAGCGACAGAAGATCTGTGGAAAAGGTCAAAGCTGCTCTTGTACGCTACGGCTATGGCTTTGACGAAATAAACCGTGGTATTAAATATTATTTTGAAGAACAATTGGAGGACTGACAATGCCTATCAAGGTTGGAATGGTATCGCTGGGCTGCTCGAAAAATCTTGTGGATTCCGAGAGGATGCTCTATAAGCTTAAAAAGCATGGTTATAAGCTTGTGACCGAGCCGGGGCTGGCGGATATTGCTGTTGTGAACACATGCGGATTTATTCAATCGGCAAAGGAGGAGGCGATCGAAACTATCCTTGAGCTTGCAAAGCTCAAAGAGGACGGGAGTCTCAGGAAAATAGTAATTACCGGCTGTCTTACCGAGCGTTACAGAGAGGAAGCTGCGGAACTTTTTCCGGAAGCCGATGCTGTTATCGGAATCGGAAACAATAAAGATATCGTTGATGTTCTCGACCACGTTCTTGCGAATGAACGGTATATTGATTTTGCACCGAAGCTTGACGCGGAACTGACCGGAGAACGAATCATTTCTACTCTGCCTTATTTCTCCTATCTTAAAATTGCCGAGGGCTGCTCAAATTGCTGCGCGTACTGTGCGATACCGCAGATAAGAGGAAAATTTCGAAGCGTTCCAATGGAGGACGTTCTCAGCGAAGCGCGCTGGCTTGCAGAAAACGGCGTTACCGAGCTTGTGGTTATAGCTCAGGATACCACGCGCTACGGCGAGGATATTTACGGTAAATCAAAGCTGCCCGAGCTGCTTAGCGAGCTTTGTAAAATTGACGGATTTAAGTGGATCCGTACCCTTTACTGCTATCCCGAGAAGATCACAGATGAGCTTCTCGATGTTATTGCGAGTGAGGAAAAGCTCGTGAAGTACCTTGAAATTCCGATACAGCACTGTGACGGCGAATTGCTGAGCAGTATGAATCGCTGGGGCAGCGAGGAGGAGCTTGAGACCCTTTTCAGCCGTATCCGCGAAAAAATTCCAGGAATTATTCTCAGAACTACGCTTATTACAGGCTTCCCCGGAGAGACGGAGGAAAAATTTGATCGTCTTGCGGAATTTGTTCAGAGAGTTCGCTTTGATCGTCTTGGCTGTTTTGCATATTCGCGCGAGGATGGTACAAGGGCTGCGGAGTTCCCCGATCAGATAGATGCGGAAACGGCTGCTCACCGTGCCGATATAATCATGGAGCAGCAAACGCTTATAAGCTGTGAGAAAAATGCAGAGCTTTTTGATAAGGAGCTTGAAGCCGTTGTTGAAGGATTTGACCGTTTTGGCGAATGCTGGTTCGGACGTACAAGAGCCGATGCTCCCGATATTGACGGTAAGGTGTTCTTTACTTCTGAAAATCACCTTGAAATAGGCGATTACGTCAGAATAAGGATAACAGATACGCTTGATTATGACTTGATCGGAGAGGTGATTGAAGATGAATCTTCCAAATAAGCTTACGTTGCTGAGGGTATCGTTGATCCCTTTTTTCCTTTTATTTATTTATATTGATATTCCGTTCCATTATCTTATCGCGCTGTTGATTTTTGCGGCTGCTTCTATAACCGACGCGCTGGACGGAAAAATAGCAAGGAAGTATAATCTTGTAACAAACTTTGGAAAGTTTCTTGATCCTCTTGCGGATAAGGTCCTTGTAATTTCAGCTCTCACAGTTTTTGTAGAGCTGGATAATGTAAAAATGGGAGCAATACCGCTTATCATTATTACTGCAAGAGAATTTATGGTATCGGGACTGCGTCTTCTTGCCGCGGACAGCGGTATTGTTGTCGCCGCGGGAATATGGGGAAAGCTGAAAACAGCTTTTACAATGGTGTCTATTGTAGGAATTCTTTGCTGGCTCAGTATTTGCAATGATTTTAGCTTGAGCTTGTCATGCAGTTTTGCTGATGCGGTGAATACGATTGTAATACCTGTGCTTATCTGGATCTCTACCGTTCTTACCGTGATTTCGGGCATTATTTATCTTAAAGGCTACTGGCGGCTGATAGATTCCGATAAATAAAAAAGATTTAAAAAGGGCGTTCATTAGGTTGAACGCCCTTTCATTTAACAGTATCTCGACTTCTGTGATTGGCTGTTTCAACATGGTCGCTGTATTTTTTATAGTAAGATGGTATACCCTTAAATATTGCGACAAAAATCGGCTGAGCAAAATGCTCAGCCTTGTTAAAATTATTTCTCAGAATTGATAAACATATCGTAGATGCGTCTTATAGCTTCGGGAAGATCATGCTCGCTGACGCCGATAATGACGTTCAGTTCGCTTGAACCCTGATCTATCATCTTTACGTTGATACGTGCGTGAGCCATTGCCGCAAAGATACGAGCAACCGTACCTCTTGTGTTTTTCATTCTTCGTCCGACAACAGCGAGAACAGCGATACCGTCCTCGATCTCCAGATGATCGGGAGAAACGGTTTTTCTGATTTCAGAAAGAACCTTTTCACGAACCGGTTCAAGCTTGGCGCTATCCACAGTAATGCTCATTGTATCGATTCCCGAGGGCATATGCTCGAAAGAAAGACCGTTATCGAAAAGCACTTTCAGCACTTTCATGCCAAAGCCCGTTTCACTGTTCATCATAGCTTTTTCGATATTGATCGTGCTAAAGCCTTTTCGTCCGGCAATACCTGTAATCGTATGTGAAAGACTTTCCTTGCTGAAATCATAGTCGTTTGAAACGATCATAGTTCCCGCATCCTCGGGACGGTTGGTATTTCTGATATTTATCGGGATTCCCGCGGAGCGTACCGGGAAAATTGCGTCCTCATGGAGAACTGAAGCTCCCATATAAGCAAGCTCGCGAAGCTCACGATAAGTAATAGTATTAATAACATCAGGATTTTCAACGATTCTGGGATCAGCAACAAGAAAACCCGAAACATCTGTCCAGTTCTCATAAATTTCAGCTCTTACGGCATTGGCAATGATAGAGCCTGTAACGTCAGAGCCGCCTCTCGAAAAGGTTTTGATATGTCCCGCGGTAGTTCTTCCGTAGAAGCCTGGAATAACTGCGTTGTCTAAATTTTTGAGTTTTTCGCGGACAGCTTTTACGGTCTCGTCAAGAAGAAGAGAACCTTTTGTATCGAAAACAATAACATCAGCAGCGTCCACAAAGTTGAATCCAAGGAAACTTGCAAGAAGCTTTCCGTTAAGATACTCGCCTCGGCTTGCTGCAAAATCCTTAGCCGGGCGGGCTTTAAGCTCGGAAACTATAGATTCAAATTCTTCATCAAGCGATATATTGATTCCAAGTTCGGAAATAATTCCGTTGTATCTGTCCTTTATAAGCTGGAAGTCTTCGGTGAAATCCATACCGCTTCCCGCAAGCTCACAGCATTTATACAGCATATCGGTGATCTTTATGTCATCTGAAAAACGCTTTCCCGGAGCTGATGGAACAACGTATTTACGTTTATTGTCGCTTTTGATAATAGCGGCAACCTTTTTGAACTGATTTGCATCGGCAAGACTGCTTCCGCCGAATTTTACAACCTTATTAGCCATTATATAAAATCATTCCTTTATTGATAAAATAATCACAATAATTATTATATTCCAATTTTTTGCAAAAATCAATTGATATAAGAGAGAAATTTTAATTATTTGTGGGTGTTTTTTTGGTGAATACGCTTGTACGTCAATGGAGGACAACAATAAAACAGCCGAATCATTCCGGCTGTTTTTTATCAGTATAAGTAACGCCTGATTTCGTCAAGCCCTCCGTAGGTTCTGAGAAGCGTATAGCCTGTATTTTTCAGTACGGCGTTTACGAAATCATCGCGTTCTACTCTGTCGGGACGCTCGTGCGACCTATCGTCAAGCTCTATAAGGACGATAATATTTGTATCGTCGTCGGCAAGAGCAAAATCAATATGCTTTGATCTGATCTTATTGAAGCATTCCATCCATAGGGGATTTTCGCTTTTCGGTTTAGGTTCTACAAGATCTGCAAGGCGCACCTTTGTATAAATATTGAGTCCGCATTTGTCTGCCAGAGGTTTAAGCTTTTTATAAAACTCGTATTCCCTGTTTGTGAGAATAGGTTTTGGGGTGTACAACTTTGTTATGTCGGGTGTTCGGAATTTCCTTAGCAGCCAAACAATAAGAATAACCAATACTGCAATTCCGGATAGAGCCAATATATCATTAATGCTCAAAACTATTTCTCCAAAACTGGAATAACTGTTATTCAACAGTTATCGAGCCGCCCTGCCAGTTAGTAAAGGCATACTTTTCAAAGGACAGATCGTTTTTATCGCTTTTGAACATATCTTTTGCGTTTTTGGTATTGGAGTAATAGAAATCAATATCATATACTGTTCCGGGTTTTGCGTCAGCGGGGATATCAAAATAAAAGGTTACGATATCACCGTCTTTTCCTTTATTATCAGTGAACATAGCGGTAAAGAAAAGGGATTTTTTTCTTACATTTGTAAGCGCTTCGGGGAGATTATCTCTCCAGAGCTTTCCAACAGCTCCCGAGGAGCCTTTTATTGCTTCTCCATAATCCATTTTCGGAATCCTTTCTTCCTCGTCTTCAAGAACGCAGTTCAAAAGATCGGGAAAAGCAATATGAAGTCCGCACATAGTCCACTTCTTATCTGCATTTTTCACAGATAACGTTACTTCGGCGGTTTCTCCGGGTTTAGCTTTTGAATCACTTATAGAAAGCAGAGGTCCTTCTGCTGCATCCTTAACTTCGCCGTATTCGTTATCAAAGGCGGCGCAGTCTCCAAAAACGATTCCGCTTCCCGAATCCTTTTTGCTCTTTTTTCCGCATCCTGCCAATGTAAAAACGAGCATAAATGCTGAAAGTACAGCTATTGACCGCATATTCATTATTAAGTTTCCTCCTTCTTTTCTTTTATAATAAGATTTACGTTTTCAACATCTACCGTTAGCTCGCTTACCTCGGACGCTCTTTCGATTATAATTCCGGCAATTTTGTCTTCGACCTCCTGACGGATAACGCGGCGAATGTCACGAGCTCCGTAGGACTTGCCGTATGCCTTTTCCGCAATAAGCGCAAGCGCTTCGTCGGTATATGTCAAAATAATATTTTTTTCTGACAGCGGTTCTTTCATTTCGTCAAGCATAAGAGCTGCAATACTTGCGAAATTCTCCTTAGTAAGCTGTTTAAATACAACGATCTCATCAATACGGCTTATAAATTCCGGACGCAGGAAATCTCTCAGGCCTTTCATAGCTTTTTCACGGGTGATCTCATTTTCCGTGCGGTTAAAGCCTACCCCCGTAGTTTTATCCGTAGAGCCTGCGTTGGATGTCATGCAGATAATAGTATTTTCAAAGTTGATCGTTCTTCCATGAGCGTCGTCGACCTTGCCCTCGTCAAGTATCTGCATTAAAATATTCATAACGTCGGGATGCGCTTTTTCGATCTCGTCAAAAAGGATGACTGAATAGGGCCTGCGGCGAACCTTTTCGGTAAGCTGACCTGCTTCGTCGTAGCCTACGTATCCGGGAGGAGAACCGATCATTCTTGCAACGGAATGCTTCTCCATATACTCTGTCATATCGAGGCGAATAAGCGGCTCAGGGGAATCAAACATTTCCTCAGCAAGAGTTTTAACAAGCTCGGTCTTGCCTACGCCTGTAGGTCCTACGAAAATAAACGAAGCAGGTCTGCGGCGTTTATTAAGACGTACTCTTGTTCTCTTTATGGCTCTTGCAAGAGTTTCCACAGCCTCGTCCTGACCGAGAACGCGTTTTTTCAGCGCTCCCTCAAGCTTTGCGATTTTCAGAAACTCAGTTTCGGCGATCTTGCTGGCAGGGATACCGGTCCACAGCTCTACTACCTTAGCAATGTCGTCTTCGGAGACTTGAACGTTTTCTGCCTTTTCTCTGAGCTTTGCTTCATTGTCGCGGGCATGGATCAGCTTGCCCTTAATTTCCGCAAGTGCCTGATAATCAGGCTCATTCTGTTCGGTAATACTTTTTTCCATTCCCTCAAGGACTTCTATTTCCTTAACGAGCTTTATATGCTCAGCGATCTCGGGAGACCGTATGCAGGCTCTTGCGCAGCCTTCGTCAAGAAGGTCGATAGCTTTATCTGGAAGGAATCGGTCAGTAATATATCTTTCCGAGAGAACGGCGCATACTCTGACGAGATAATCTGAAATGTGGACTTTATGATAGTCCTCATAGTATTTTTTAATGCCGAGAAGCACGTTTACGGTGTCCTCAATAGTAGGCTCGGAAACTGTTACCGGCTGGAAACGGCGTTCAAGTGCGGAATCCTTTTCAATATATTTGCGGTATTCACCAAATGTGGTAGCGCCGATGACCTGAACCTCGCCTCTTGAAAGCGCAGGCTTTAGAATATTTGCTGCATTCATTGATCCTTCCGAGTCTCCTGCGCCAACAAGGTTATGAACCTCGTCGATAAAGAGAATAATATTTCCTTCACGCTTTACTTCGTCAACAAGCCCCTTGACGCGGCTTTCAAACTGTCCGCGGAACTGAGTTCCTGCAACAAGAGCAGTGAGATCAAGGAGATAAAGCTTTTTATCGGCAAGATTAAAAGGAACGTTTCCTTCATTAATGCGCTGAGCTATACCCTCGGCAATAGCGGTCTTTCCTACGCCGGGTTCACCGATAAGGCAGGGATTGTTTTTTGTTCTTCTTGAAAGGATCTGAATAACTCGGGAAATCTCCTTATCTCTGCCTATAATGCGGTCAAGCTCGCCGTCGGCTGCTTTTTTGGAGAGGTTTGTACAGTAGCTTCCGAGAAATTTAAGATCTTTTTGCTTTTTATCCTTTTTTCCTCCGAATATGCCTTTCTTTTCTCCCTTTTCGGGCTTTTCGTCAGACGTCTGGCGAGGTTTTTCGATTTTTTCTTCATCGTCGTTTACCGCATTATTGTTCATGCCAAACATATTTGTGATAAACTCAGGCATAAGACCGGATCCGCCCATTTCAAAGCTGTCTCCGTCCAGCATCCCCATCATCTGATCGGAGAACTGGTCAAGCTCCTCGTCGGTTATTCCCAGTCTGTCCATATACTCTGCTACCTGGGGGATCTTTCTTTCTCTTGCACATGAAAGGCAGAGTCCCTCGTTCTTTTTTTCGTTGCCCTGAACCGATGTGATGAAAACAACGGCGGGTCTTTTTTTGCAAGTGCTGCACATTATCATCAGGCTGTTTCCTCCTGTTAATTTTAGGTATTAAAGAATCGCGGATAAAATTTTTCTTACCAGTGATTCATTATAAATGATTTGTAACCAAATTATAGAAATATTTAAATATATACGTATTTTCAATTGCGTCAAAGTTGAAAAACAGCATATTATCGTTTCCAAGTATAACATAAAGTCTTACCGTAACTGCAATTGCAAATACGGCAATGACGCCTTTCAGCACACCTACAAGAGAGCCTGTCGCATGAGAGGCAAGACTCTGTTCGCCGTGATGTTCGCTGCCGAGGCTTTTTGTAAGGAGCAGAGATATTGCTATAACTGCGAAAAGTATTCCCAAGAGAGTAATTAGCCTTATGACCTCGGTATAGGCGGCAGAGGTGTAATTTTCGGCTATGTACTTAGCTGCCGGAGTCTTGTTTTCGTCATCAATCAAAAGCGGGATAAGCTCGTTAAAGCTTTCGGGCGCGTCGAGTACTTCCTTTGCCGCTGTTTCCGCAGCAAAGCCGCTTAGTTCTGTTCCGACAATATTTTTGGTAATATCGGCATAGCACATATGGAGCGTTTCAAGAAATTCTTTTTCACCCGCAGCCTTGCTGACGTTGATATTATTAATATACGTATATATCTGTTTGTCGAACGGCTGATCGGATTTGTATATTTTTAATAGGTTTTCCGTTCGGACGTTTCTGTTGTATTCGGCGCTGAGGTAATTGCTTACTTCAGATACAAATTTTGTGGAATCGAGAGTTCTATTCAGCTTTTTCGCATTTTCGGTTTTAATTATGCCGTCATGGATAGATTTCCCGAGTCCGCCGCTTATTGAGACAGCCATTACAGCCGCAATAATGTATCCGGTAAAGGATAACAGTGATCTGACCATGCCTTTTTTTCCGGAAATAAATATGTACAGCAGTATAACCGCCGCTGCCAATGCGTCATAAAACCACCAGAATTGTGACCCCATTTAAATTCACCCCATCTCTTTCTTACGTATCATAATCTATGCGGTCTATTTTGTTGTAGCCTTTGAGGAATATATGATCGTCGCTTCTTACGAAGCCCGTATATGCGCCGTTTATATCCGCAGTTGAACGGAGAGTTCCTTTAAAATCATATGCGGCAAGCTTATCGCTGCAAAGGACATATGCCAATCCTTGAAATACCGAAACGTCTATTGCCGGCGAATCAAGTTCTATAATAAGAGGCGCGTCATTGTTATCTGCAAAGAGAACTGCAGTATATTTTCTTGTGTCGTCGTTATTTATAACAACGGCGGATTTGCCGCTCATGCTTGCACCGGCAACAAGCTCGCCGTCATATTGATAAAAAGAGCTTATCTGACCGTTTTTATCGACATATCCGCAGGCTGTAACTCCGTAAACAAAAGCGCCTTCGGCAGAACCGAAAATTTCAAGCCCCAGAGTGTCAATAGTTGGTGACGTCCATTTTTCATTGCTTTCCTTGAAATTTATTTCCTGAACAGTAGTTACATGAGATCCGTTTTCAGCCTTTATAAAGCTTGCTACGCACCCGGAGCTTTTGTTAATAAAGCTTATGTCGCTTATCATATCTGTGCATTTTCTTTCGTATATAACGCTTCCCTTGCGGTTGTATACTATAAGCTCACAGCTGAAATTATTCGATGTAGTTATGACAGCCGTATATCCGTCTGAGCTTAGCCTTGCAAAAAGTATATTATTATCGTAGCTTTTGCTGTAAAATACCTCGTCTTCGTCCTCAACGGAGAATTTATTGCCGCCGTTTTCATAAATAAGAGCTTTTCCGTTTGCGACCCTGAGTATCGGATGAGTATATGCATGCTGCCGTTTTTTTAAAAGCGTACCGTCGGTATCGTAAATATAAAGGTGATTATCGCTAAGGGTCATTATTTTTTTGACAGTATACCTGAGCTGATAATTTGATCCCCCACTGACTTCAATCGGAAAGTTTCCTTCGGCAAGCTTTCCTGAGTTGACAATTGTTTTGTACTGTTTTCCTATTCCTCGCAGCTTAGGTACCCACATATCCTTTGTTGCGATAAGAACTGAAGCAACAGCAAAGCAAATAAATACAATAAATAATTTTATTCGGCGTTTTTTTCTTTTTTCTTTATTTTTTTGATCGACTATATCGTCGGCGTCATAGATCGGCAAGTTATACGCCACCTTTCTTTGCTTTTATCCGTAGGAAGAAATGTTTGAACGCAAGTTCAGCAATTGGCTAAAAGCTCCGCTTCATCATAAAACACCCGATTAAGATATAATCCGTGCGCCATTGCTGTACGTCCTGCTTTTAGACGATCTCTTGCATTAATAATTTCGGGAATATTATCGGGTGAGATTCGTTTTTCACTTACGTCTATAAGAGTTCCGACAATTATCCTAATCATATTATACAGAAAACCGTTGCCTTTTACAAGCATTATTACTGAATCTCCACTATTTTCTATTTTAAAGGAATAAATGGTACGCACAGTTGAGGAAATATTTGTACAATCAGCACAAAAGGATGCAAAATCATGAGTACCTATGAAATGCTTTGACGCTTCTCTTGCCGCGTCAATATCAAATTTTCGGCGGTAGTGCAGCATCAGGTCTTCTGCAAAAGGATTTTTTGATTCGCTGCAATGCAGCTTATAGATATATTCCTTTCCCTTGCAGTCGAACCGCGCGTGAAAATCAGGAGGAGCGTCCTCGCAGCTCAATATTGATATATCTTCGGGAAGCTCTCCGTTTACGCCTCTCGTAAATCCGAGGCATGATATTTTGCTGTTTGTCTTGACATTAAAGCAGAATTGGTTTGCGTGAACGCCTGTATCGGTTCGGGAGCAGCCGATAACGGTTATCGGTTCGTTGAGAACCTTTGAAAGCTTTTGTTCGAGTACGGACTGTACCGTTACGGCATTACTCTGGCGCTGAAAGCCGTGATAATTAGTTCCCCTGTAGGCTGTCATTACTTTCAGATTTCTCATTTTCCGCCTCCGATTCCTGCGCCGATATATCTTCATGTTCGCTTTTTGCGTCGGTTTCCTCGATTTCCTGATTATATATCTCGGATTTGTTTATCGCTGTGTAATCAGGCTCATCGGAAAATAAAGGACGTTCTTCATCAGACGATACGGCGGCTTTTTTCTTTTTTCGTTTTTTCTCAAACCATATCGTAACTCCAATGAGGGCAGCCGACGACGTTGAAAGGACTAATCCGGCAGGGAAGCCCTCCGGTACATATTCGATCCTGATATCATGCTCCCCGGCAGATATTCTTGCGCCGAGCATTGCGTTAAGCAGACAGACGGTCTCAGTCTTTTTTCCGTCAACATATATCCTCCATCCCTTTTCATATGGAATGGACAGGAACATAACTCCGTCAGTCTTTGCGGTGATCTTTCCGGTGATCTTCTTATCTCCAAAGCTTTTTATTTCAAGCTGTTCATCGGCAAGCCTCGAATAAGCTTCGTCAAAAAGCTTATGATCCATTGCATAAACCATGAGTTTATAGTTTCCGGAAACCTTATCTGATTTTGTGTGAAGCTCTATAACCGATTTATCAGCCGAGCTGACGCTTCCCATAGGAAATACGAGGGGATATTTTTCGATTATATCTCCGCTGTCGAGAACGGTCCCATTATATTTTATATCGGTCGAGCCAATGCATTTACTTGTACAGCTTGCATATCCGTAAAGACTTGCGCCGTCAATACCATTGTAAGTGTAAACAGCTTTTCCGGCTATACCTTCGTTGTCGTTTTTGTAAGAGTAGTTGCCGAAACCGTAGCGGGAACTGCTCATATCTTTATATTCCACGCTGTCAGCTACCCTTGCGGTAAAGCAGCTTTCTTCTATACCGGTAGCCAGCTTTAATACTTTATTCTGATATTCAAAGGGATTTTCACCGCTTTCGTCGGGAAGATCAAATATACTTTCGTTCATCATATATCCGATAGAAAGTGGATATTTATTTTTATACATATAAACAGATTCGGTTTTTCCGGCAAATTCGGCAGCGTAACTATCTCCTCCGAAAGAACGGCTTTTATTGATAAGATATTTTATGCCGAACATTGAGTTGAAAACAGGAGTCGAGAGCCTGTAATAATATCTGTTTCCGGCTTCCGAGGCATAAAGTCCGAAGCGTTTTGAAAGCGTTGTTACCGCGACGTTTGCTGCCGATGAAAATTGAGAAATTCCGCGGTAGCCGTAAAGAGCACTGTCGTTAAGTGTGGAGTGCGTTGTTACCTCTGCGCGGTAAAAGCTTCCATTCTCCGCTTTTTCCGCGGTGTTGAGAAGCGCGCTGATCTCCGTATATTTGTATGGATAATCGCTGTAGCTTGTCGTCTCGACAGTTTTAACTCCGATTTTGGCATTGCTTATGAACTCGCTGAATACAGCCGCCGCCAGCGCGATGCTCATAAACATATTTCGCGCGGACGCTTTTTTAAAAGGAAAAATTTTTGCCGAAAGAAAGATAAGCCAGTATGCTGCTGCGATTATGATTGAGCTTTTTACAGCGCCGTCAAATTTAAGACTGTGACCGTCCGAAAGGTAATTAAGATAAAATACTCCTGTCGGAACGATGAGCATAAGCACAAGCTGATAGATCTTTATACCGTGCTTGAGCATTATATCGTAAGCTCTGAACGCTGCCGCCACAAGGACGAAGCTGAAAATAAAGGCGAAGCGATACGGTATCTGATTGGTAAAATGAAAACCGTGCCAGATATAATTGAGCTTGTTCATATTACAACTGAATATGATAATGAACAGCATCAGCAGTGACGAGACCTTTTCCCTGATCTTTATCCTGAACGAGAACAGAAATACTCCAAAAAGAAGAAGCGCAAGCATTCCGCAGGCAATATTGGGAAGACCCTCGACCTTTGTCGGCTCGCTGTAGGATATTGTGTTTGCAAAAATATCCTGCCATTTTTCATAATAAACGGTATCCTTATCGAAAATATATTTGAATTTTTCTATAATAGAACGATTATCGTCGCTGTAGGTCGTTTTAAGTCCGAAATATGCCGGCAGGAGTATGAATCCTCCCAGAGCCAGACCGAGAACGGATGACCTCAGCATTATCCAGAATTTGCATATCCAGTCTTTAACGCTTTTGAATTCGATTATGCCTGCTGCCGCAAACATAAAGATCGAGAAAATGCAGGTGAAAAATCCGATATAATAATTAGCGATAAGCGAGAGAGCCAGCGAAAAGGTAAATGTCTTCCATTTCCTTTCGCGGCAGATAGCCACGATTCCCATCATAACGAGAGGAAACAGCGCTACGGTATCAAACCACATAACGTTCCAGTAATAGCCCAAGGTATATCCGCAAAGGGCGTACATTACCGAAAAAAAGACGATAGAAAAATCTTTTCTCTTATATGTATAACGCAGGAAGCAGCTAAAAAATGCTCCGCTTAATCCGATTTTCAGAATGAGAATAAATGTAAGCGCTTCTCTGACATGATTCTCCGAAAAAAAGACAGAAAGCCAGTTGAGCGGACTCATGGCATAGTAAGAAATAAGGGACAGGAAATTCGAGCCCATACCGTTTTGCCATGAATAGAAAAAAGAACCGCCTGTCAGCAGTTTTTCCCGCACTACGCGGAAAAACGGATAATACTGATGCCAAAGGTCGACAACGAGTATCTGACGGTCGCCCATTGGATGAATGCCGTAATAAGAAAATGCAAACGTCATTATAGCCGACGGGATAAGGAAAGATAGGAGAAAGAGGAGTCCGCCCTTTTCTATCATAAGGCGGTACATTATTCCGTTCCCGAACTGTGTGCGGTGCCGCACGGCTCTAGCGGCGCGTTTTCTTGCACGGGTTCCGTCGGATATTTCTTTTGATGCTGCCATATAAGCTTTTTTGGAGTCATATACTTTGGCTTCGTATATGTTTTTGTCGTTTTGTGCGTTTATATTTTTGTTGTCCATATTTTTCCTTTCTGTAGGCTTAAAGCATAGCTTCTGTTTGTACAGCCGAAGATTATAAACGATTTCGCGTTAACGGCTTATAGGAAACACCGCACAAAGCACGCCTGACGGCTTTGCACGTCATAT
>ULRD01058099.1_pt1 | contig 31339 bp, 41 predicted proteins | sample 1955181 | NCBI WGS metagenome assembly ULRD01 (sample SAMEA4835675, study PRJEB28245) | human gut metagenome | biome: gut microbiome; material: fecal sample | place: Denmark | collected 2008
CTTCCTCGATCTGGTCCACGAGGATCACCCCGGCGACCATTGTGATAAAATGGAATCGGCCCGCCGCATGGCGAACAAGCACGGAGGGAGGCGGTACCGCGGCCGAGTATTCGGCGGGGGTTTTGTCTTCCAAGTGTACGGGCTTGATTTGTTAATCGACGAACTCTACAACGACATCTATGAAAAGGATCGCTAAATACGAGACCAACGACGGCCACCTCTTCGATACTCGGGAGGAGGCCGTGAAACACATCGACGCGAGCATCGGAACGCTAACGAGCCGCATTTCTCACGCGCTTTTTAACAAGAGGTGGAGCGAGATCGGGGATTGGGTCCTCGACAACCTCAATACATTCAAAGAATTAATAGACCTTAACAACGAACTGAAAGATGAAACTGACGAGTGACCAGATCATTGCCGCCGCCGAGGAGCTGGGCTGGATCAACGAAAACGAAATTTTGCTCCTGAAACGGAGGCGCAACCGGGGTGAGCGAATCCAGATCGAGAACCCGATCCCGGTCAGCTATGACCAAGCGCAAAAGGGGTTCGCGTGGTTGTGGGACAAGTACCGGACACCGAGGGGTGCCGAGCGCAAAAATAACCCCTTCACGAATCCGGAGGAGAAGGCGTTGGAGTGGGCAAAGATGCACGGGGCCCGGTTCACCTTCAACGGCTTCTACGGAACCGGAAACAACTGGCATGAACCGATTTACGAACTTATCACGCCGATCTGCGACATACAATATATTGTCAGCCTCGGCCAATTTCAAAGAGTATGAACACAAAATCCTTTTCCGAGGTTGCGAATAAAGTAATGGCCAGGATAGAAAGAGTAGCGAGGTACGAGGGGGTAGTCACTGAAATATTGAGCCGCGTTTTGGGCGACGAAAACATCCCGACCCCCTGCATCGAGGTAGACACGGACGAAAATGTGAACCTTGTGTACGAACTCAAAGAGGCACCGAAAACCAGTCGGATAACGATACTTGCGGCCGTGTTCCCCAGCATGACGAACAAGGGCGGCAACAAACTCAAAATATATTACGATGATATTTTCTAAAAACGAGCAGGAGTTCATAGTCGAACAAATGCGGCGCGTCGGTATCGAAGTGTACGCGGCAACGGAACATTTCGTGACCTGCAAGGGGAATTCGTGGGTCCCTTATGCGGTCGCGGTGGCGAAACGAGCGAATGCAAAGGTCGAAGTTTTCAAAGAGCCGACCGGAGGATTCTGCTACAAATTCCAGCCCGATTTGGGGTCGTGGACGTGTGTAGACTCCCACCGTATTACCTTCATGCGGCACAACAAGATCGAGAAGCGTTTCGAGCGTCTCCGGGTCAAGGATGTAGACGACAAATACACCCGGTATATCAATCGGGACCAGACCAAACAAGGTGAGTATATTCCACTGAGACTTAAAATATACCGCTCCGAATCGTGGGAGTATACCGAGATTGAAGAGGCGGCCGTCGAAGCGTTTTTAAAGGATAACGGGGATTCCTACATCATGGAGGAAATGATCCTCGCGGCAAACTTTCTTATGCCATGAAGAAATTCATTACATTGCCGGAAGAGTGCATCGACATCCGAGCAAGTAACTACAACTGGCGTTTCAAGTTCCTGCACTTCTACCGCGATGGCGACCGATTCGGTTACGTCGAGGTAGGGGACGAGCGACACATCGAGGAGTACATCCCGGCATTTCGAAACACGCAAGACTTACAGATGAAGTGCTTCAAGTGTTTCGGGAACCGGTTGAGCCTCAACAAGACGAAGGAAATTTATAAGGGCATCGACAAGGTGGCGGAGACCGTACAGGACTTCGCCGACCGGAAATGGCCCGAATACCGCGCCGCTGTACGGGCGGCTGAGGAGAAAGAAGCAAACGAAATTTTAAATTCAATACTATGCAACATGTAGAGATCGGACAGAAAGTTGTCCGGAGTAAGGGGGATTATGTTGTCGGCCGAATCGGAGAGGTCGTGGAGATCGACAACGAGAAGAAGCGGGCGCGGGTCTACTGGCTCAGCGAGAACCTGCGGACGTGGGTGAAGTTCGACGTGATCGAGGACGTCAACGTCCCCTACATCATCACGCACACCGGGCGGTTCCCGAAATACGAACGGCGATGAAACGAATCATCGAGCGGCGGACGAACGTGAACTTCTGCAAGCGTGTAGAAGTCTGGCAAGGGTACAGAATCATCGACCGATACCTAACCATTCCGGGCTGGAAACTGGAAGGCTTCACGGCGGTGAACCCGAGAACGGACACTCCTATCTTCGGCAAGACGTGGGGTAACAATTACGAGGGTTTTCTTTCGAACCTTGCCATCCAAAGTCCGGACAAGTTCCCGCCCGAGATCGCGTGGCGACGGTATCTGGACTACTTCTGCCGCCAACGAATACTTCCCGGTCCCGTGATAGCAAAAGACTACGAGGAGGCCATGCAATATGGCGAAGTGTCGCATCATTACGAACTGAGCATTGAAGGCCACACCGCGACCGTGACCTTCGACAAATACTGCACATTTAAACTGACAAAACTATGACACTGAATCAAGCGATCAAGACGCTGAACATCGAGGGCCGCCGACTGACGGTCCCCAGCGTCCGAAAACTTACCGGAATCAAGAGCGACACGGTGATCCGGGCCGCGATAGACAAATTTAAGGCCGATTTGAGCCGCAAAGAGAAAGAAAAGGAGGAGAAGTCCCAGATGAACGTGAAGTGCGCTGAAATCGTCGTAAGATGGCGAAAAAACCGCACATGGGGATCGACCTGCACCGCCGAGGCAAAGGTAAAGACCGAGAACGAAGAGTGGCATCACTACACCTCCCCAGTTGTGATAGGTTGCGGTTACGACAAACATTCGCAGGCCCTTTCCTACGTCTTCAACGCCTTTTTCAAGGGCATGATCTGGCGACTGACTCCGGCCAAGGTTCGGCGAATGGCGGATAAAATGGGGCCGTACTACACCTCGCGTAGTAAAGACAGGTGGGTAGGAGTCCCGTATGCCATTTGCATCGGCGACTACGGGCGTTACTGGCAGGGGGCCATCGGTACGGATTGCTATATGGAGGCCGTGGGATTTTTGGGTGGCAAGATGCGGCATACCTACTGCTCGGACGACCTCGACATCTGGACAATAAAATTCTAAATATATGCTGACAATCTTAATCTATGCCGTCGCGTTCCTGACCTTCGGGTCGGAACTCTTCGGCAACTACGACGGAAAAAAATGAAAATCGGAGATGTTTATATTCACACGATAACCAACACCCGGCTCCGGGTCGAAGAGATCAGGGAGAAGTGGGAGGGGCATTTTGTAGCATACTTGAAGCCCGAAGACCCGGAGTGCTGGAGCATGTACGGGTATATGGCGGATCACGGACGCTACCCCTTTCCGGTGAAATTTGTCGAGGAGGAACTCGAAAAAGAAAACGGATCGTTTAAACGAGGATAACTATGAAAGTAGGAGATACTTATATGTACTTGCCCGAGGAGGTTGCCTTACGGGTGAACAAGATCGAAGGAGATACGGTTTTTATGGGCCCGAAATACCGCTGTCTTCGGTTCTTGTGGAGCGACAACAAAGGCTACCCGTTCTGCATCGACCATGTAGATAACGAATCGGGTCCATTCAAAAAACTGAAACAATGAAATTCAACGGAGAAATCATGCACTTCCACCCCAGCAGGCCCGACCGCTTGCTGGGGTTCAACCAGTCCGGAGAACTTTGGGCCGTGGTTGGAAAGATCGAGTTCGCCAAAACCAGACCGCTGGACGGCTGGGTTCGGCTATCCGGCGACAATCCCGCCACGATAACCGACGTAGGCGGCAACGAACTCGGAGTGATATGGCCGGAGACAACAATCCCGATACTGCCCCGGAAATCCATTGTTGAGGCCGTTGTGGAAGACCGGAAATTTGTCGCCTTCTATAACGACCCGAAGGAGAGGGTCAGCGTAAAGTACGATTTCAAACTCTCGGAGCCATGCCACGATCCGATGATGCGCAAGTACATCGAGACCCACATCGACGAACTGATCTACATGTTGCCCGGAGGCGGCATCACCTTTATGTATAACCCCGATGACAACCGGACGGTCGGTTACATCACAAGAATCGAGTAAATTATGGCAACGTTTTTAAGCTACATCAACAACAACGAACTGCTCAGCCGCCGCTTCGTGGCGAAGTGGTGGGACGCAGACTCGATGTCCTTCTCAGAGCACAAATTCGCTTTGGGCGACGAAATTAGCGACGGCGATTACGAGTTCAAATACGCGCTGGCCGACGAGGTGGACGCAATCATCGGGCTGGAGATCAACGATGCGCACTTCATGTCTTTCAACCGGGACGACGACCGACACAAGGGCGTCGTCGTAAGGGTGTCGTAAAGGAAAAGGTATTATAATAAGGGAGTTTTAACTTGCAAATTAAAAATTAAATATTTATCTTTGCGTCATGGAAGGAGGATTAACATTCACGATAGGTAAGGGCTTCGGCCAGATGCTCCAGCGGATTGCGTGGGAGAAGTTGACGGAAAAATACAATCCGCGAGAGGCTGTCGAAATCATCACCAAGTCTCTACCTGGGTGCACCGAAGGCATGGCCGTCGATATTTTGGACGGCAAGATCATCCTCGGCGAAGACGAGGCGACGCAGGAAGTTCTGGGGACACCCGGAGCCGGAGGAAAGTTCAATGACTGGATCAGAGAACAGCGCATCCATCTGGAGGAGGAAGCGAAGGAGTGGGTGAAAAGCCTTGAAGGTATTCGGCAGGAGATCGCGGACGCTGGCGGCAAGTTCGAGTTCTCGGTGCGGTACCCGGAACTCGTAAGCTACCTATCAGGCGACAAGGACGCGGGCCTTCTCGACTACCCTCACTCCAATGTGGTCGAACAGATCAAGGGAGTGGTGGAAGGAGCTAACGGCTTCTTTGTAAGGGTTGGCGAAGTGTACGAGGTTATCGTATGGATGTGCGATGCGCTGAACACGTCCCGAGTGCTCTTTTCCGATTCCGTTCTTCGTGTACGAGCGATCCTCGATTCCCTCGCGTGCTCCGATCCCGAAGTAGAGGCTTCCATCCGGAAGCAGGACTTCCAGAAGCAACGGCTGTCGGAGTTTATGGAGAACGAAATGAAAATAGAAGAGTACCACAAAACCGAGTTGGAGCCCGTGGAGATCACGGAGGGGTACGACGCCGGGTGGCTGTCGCCCGATGGCGACTTCTACGGCATCAACGGGAGCACGGAAAACCTGCTCCACATCAACATCGCCGAACGGTTGCTCGCGTCCAAAAAGATTCCAGTCAAAGAGATGCGGAATCCGGATCGCTGGCTGGAAGAGAATGGCTGGGTGAAGGTACACCACGACTGGATTCTGTTCTCGGGATCGTTCTACGGAAAAACTCTCACCGAAGCCCAGATCGAAAAGCTATATCGCTATGGACAAGTATGTCATCGGGGCGTATTACGTCTCGGAACAGCACAAACACAAATAACCGCGGTACGGTTCCGCGCAACTGAGCCGATAATGCTTAATAAATTACTGAATTAAAACCATGAAATTCGAGAGAAGACTTCACAATGGTAAATGGGCCGCCTACGTCCGGGTGCTGGGTATCTGGTGGTTCATCAGAGATTTCGACAACGCGAAAAAGGCTGGCTATTTCGTCGGCATTGCAATGGGCAAGAACATTCTTCGGCCACGCAAAGAGAAAAAAGTACCACCCCCCCCCGCCGCACCCTCGGTTATGGGCTCGCACGAGTTTAAGGGAGACTCCGGCGACGGGCCGTACCGCGTGGGCTCCGACATCCTCGTCACGGCCATCCGGAACCCATTCGACGATACGAAGAAGTGGCCTATGGCTAAACTACCGAACGGTACCATCGCCCGCATCACCTGCCTGCCGGATGGCCTCGCCTACGTCCCCTACGGCACCAAGTGTCAGGCCCGTGTTACGGGTATCACCAGTCAGGCCACATCGGTGGCTATACTCAAAATCATTGAATAACATGAACAAGAACTTCGACTGGCTTGCTCCGGCTCGCTGGGATCACAAGAACATGAATTTCGTTGAGGCCATGCTCGGCGACTACTTCGACGAGGATAAGTGGGCGGAGATGTGGAACGAAATAGAGGAGGCGAAAAAAGCCTTCGAGAAGAAAAACAACCGCATCGCGCTTATGACCGAAGCCTCTGAGATCATTCTGGGCGTTTTGGAGAAGAACATCAGAGTGAAGCCGAACCGCCGAGATCAACTACTCATTATCATCGGAATCGAACTCGGAATGCAACACCAAAAGATCAACGGCATGAAGATCGCGGCGATGCAAGCCGTAACCAGAGAGAAGGATGGAAGTGCTTGCTGATAACAACGTCGTCGCGCGAAAGGATCACGTCTGTAATTTCTGCTCCGGCGAGATCAAAAAGGGGGAGAAATACAATATCCAAACCATCAAGGACAACGGTGAGATATACACATGGAAGGCACACCTCACATGCCTGATGGTAATCAGGGATGCTGATTACGACGATGGCCTCACGCAAGAGGATTTCCGGCGCATTGTGATGGAAGATTACGCCCAGCAAGGGAAATGCCTCGGTTGTCCCCACAAAGATGACAAATGCGCCGAAATGCAGTCATTCGAGGAGTGCCTTCCCTATGTTGTAAACTATATTTATAGCACATGAAAAAGTATTGCATCTACACTCGCGTGAGCACCGAAGAGCAGGGGCGATCCGGCCTCGGTTTGGAAGCCCAACTCGATCAGTGCCGCGAATATATTGCCCGCACACACGGGCAGAATATCGGCGAGTTCCGTGACATTCGCAGTGGAAAGGATCGGAACCGACCGGGCCTTCGTCGCGCGATGGAATTGGCCGCGCGTGAAGGTGCAACGTTGATCGTCGCCAAACTGGATCGACTCTCCCGTGATGCGGAGTACGCGCTGTATTTGCGCAACACGGGGGTCGATCTGCTGGCGATAGACTACCCTGAGGCGACAACGATCACCTTTTGCCTCGCTATCGGCTTGGCTCAAACAGAGCGCGAACTTATCTCGGGCCGAACAAAGTCGGCACTCGGCGTCCGGAAGAAGCAACTCAAGGAGCAGGGCTTCTTTATTTCCAAGGCCGGGCGCCGGGTAACGAGGCTCGGGAATCCACGACCCCAGCGCGGTCCGATGTCTCCGGATCAACTGGCTCGCCGGATGGAGCGGATCGCCGAGAACCGGGTTGTGGACCCGCGCATGGTCGAAGCAAAGAAGTACGCCCTCGCATTACAGCGCAAGGGCTGGTCGCTGGCCGAGATCGCCGACCACTTCAACGAGGTGGAAATCGAACGGCCGCGCGGCGGAAAGTGGCATAAAATTGCAGTCAAACGAGTATTAGAATACAACGATGCAGAGTAAATTCAAGATCGGCCAGACGGTGTTCTGGACCAAGAACAAGCACTGGTATGTGGTTGAGGCAAACCTGAGCCCGGCTTTCGTGGCACTGGAAGGCTACCCGAACCCGGTCCCGGTCGCCCAGATCAAGACCGAAGAGGAACTAAACGAGACCAAGGAGTGGGCGAACGACGGGTACGACTTCCGAATCGGAACGGCTATCCTGCTGGCGGGCGTTATCGCTCATTACGGGCTCAAAACGGCCAAAGATAGTCTCGGTGATGTTGTAGACATCGCTAAAAGCATAGGAGAGCTATGAAAAATCGAATCGAAGTAAGAAATCATTAAAAAAGCAAAGGTCATGAACGTGTACTACAAAGTGAAACCCGGCTCTCCGACGTGGAAGCGGGTAGTTGAGTTCGAAGAGAAGCGGGATCGCGTCTTCGAAATTCAGAAGAAGGTGCTGACTAAGCTCGGCATCGCCACCTACAAACGTTTCGGCGGGGTGTTTTACAGCCCGAATGTCCTCCCGGTAACGTTTACTTCGGAGGAAGCGAAGATCGGCTGGAAAAAGGTTCGAGGCGAGAACCACTACCAACTCAACACCAAGAGCCCTGAGTATAAACGCATCAAGACCGAACTCGAAACGATTCCGACGGTGTACAAACACGAGCTATCCTCGGCTGTGGGTATCGAAACGAAGATATTTACCCCCGGTTTTGCTCACGATCATGGGGATATGGTCGTGTGCGTTGACTTCGGCTGGATCGGCGACCTGACCGACTTCGAAGAGATTCTTGCGTCTGAGTTCAAAAGAGTCAGCGACAATGTGCAGTAAGAAATTCGGCATACAGCCGGAGGAGGTAGTGCCCGGCGCGGACGTTTACTACTACCACTACATCTCCGACGTTGATCATAGCGAACCAGTCAAGACCAAGTTCCGCGGCATGCCGTGGCAACTTGGGTCTGGCGACTGGGTTGTTCGCGTGGAAAACGTCGTCGGTGGAGTTTCTCTCGATCACTTATCATTCAATCGCTATGTATAATCTCGAATACGACCGGGTGAACGACTTGTTCGCCGAATGCGTCTACCCTATCGGCGAGAAGCCGAAGGGTCCGGACATCATCGTGGATTCCATCAGCGGGGTCCAGTTCATCTACCGCAAGAAGTTCCAGAAACATCTTCCCGAGATCGGGAAGATGATCGACGATCTCCCCGACGAGTTCTTCGATTTCTCCGGGCCGTTCTCGCTCCTCGCAACGCGCCGCGATGGCACGATGTGGACCGGAGAGCCGATGGTCATGGAGAAGTTCCTGATCTTGGCTATGGCCGCTGGTCTGGCGAAGTTCACACTTCCGCGCTCGGCATGGAAATTCCTGCCGAATCAACTCCCCTACATCCACTTCGACCGCTATGAGACTGGAGGAAAATGAGAAGGTTATTTGCCTTGACCGGGCTGTCCAGATCGAGTGCGACCTCCGGATGTCGGATGTACGCGATAAGCGCCGAACGACCGAGCGGTTCTTCGCGCGATACGCTATCATCCAGATACTCCAAGAGATCGTTCCGGGTATCAAGGACGAGCAGATAGGGGCGTACATCAACCGAACGAGGTGCGCGGTCATCAACGCAAGGGAGACCCGTAGCGCGATGATCGAGACCGATCCGGCGTACCGGGGACTGGAGGATCGGATAAGACAGCGTTTAAACGAACTTCTTGGGGGCATGATGATCCAGAAGGTTCGCATGTACGGAGTTATGCGCCCCGGCGGCCAGATAGACCCAAGTACCCTCAAGTATGAAGATTATGTGGGATCTACGCCTGTACAAGTAATTATCAAGCATGCAATTAGATGAACTATGGCTATCCATTATAATCGTAATGGGAGCCCTGATATACTACTGCATGGGTAAAATAGAGGCCCTTGAAGAAAAACTCTATCAACTTAAAAATCAAAACGAAAATGCAGAAAATCGAATTGATGGCGAAGATCGCCGAAGAGACGGGCATCACCAAGACCGTCGTGAACAAGGTGTGTGAGACGTTCATGGACAAGATCGTCGAGACCCTCAAGAACGGGGAGAAAGTCTCCCTCAAGGGCTTCGGAACGTTCAGCGTGAAGGCGTGCCCCGCGCGGCCGGGCTACGACATGAACCGAGGGAAGTCGGTCACGATCCCGGCCCAGAACCGCATCTCGTTCAAGTTCTCGCCTGCGGTGAAGGACGCCGTGAAGTAGAGCAAGTGGAGGGGCCTTCGGGTCCCTCCTTCATTTAAAACCAAATAGCAATGAAAAGCAGTGATTATTTACGGGCGTTCAAGAACCGCGACCTCAACAGAGAGATCGACTTCGCTCAGGCCAAGTGGAAGGAGCACGACCACCACACCTTCGGCGACTTTGCAAAGTGGTTCGAAAATCAGTCGCCGCCGGGGTGTAAACTCACGATTGAGTGTATGTGTGATCCGGAGTTGGTCAAGCGGCTCGAAAATATTCCGCTGATACTGATAGACCCCATGTGGTTGGCCGCCACGGGAAAGGCCGGGGTTGATATTGTCTCTATGTTCGAATATCATCGGTTCCTCTTCTACAATGATTTGTATGCCGAAATCGGAGTATTCGGACCTCCGTCTCTCCCGTCATACGAAAGGGCGAAATTCTTGGTCGAAGCGTATGAGAGGTCGTACCTGAACGGAAGCCCTATATCGTTGGCCGCAATGTGCGATTGGTTGGATCGAAGCGCCGACCCGGAAGCAAGAGATTTGTGCTACTTAATCAGACGGGATCGTGTTTGGTACAACGACTACAAAGATGTAGACGTGGACATGATCTCGTCTCGCCGGATCGCTACTTTGAAGGGTATCGGGCCGAGTCGCACCACCAGATTTGAGCACTTCAAAGACGCCTTTTTGGAACATCGAAGCTAATCACGGGTAGCTCGGGTGTAAAAAAACTACCGGGGTTAGACGTGGAGCTCAACGAAAGCGATGGTGTCATCACCTACACATCTACCGAATTAGTTCCGTTATCGGCAGGTACCACATTATTGCTTTGTTTCGAATTGGCCGATTCCGATGCTCGGTTTAGTCCGTGCGGAAATGTGGTTGTGTATTATGATTTGCCTCCGGCGAACAATTTATGGGGAACGATTGCAGGATTCTTCGATAACGCAACCAGTTCTAATGGGTTCATCAACGCCCGGCGCCGTGGAGCAGGAATCATTGATTTTAAATGTTTGAGCGCATTAGTAGACGGGTATCCATCCCTCCAAGTGTACCTCAAGCATATCCTTATACTTGGATAGCAAAGCAAAGCCCCTCGTTTTGAGGGGCTTTTCAATTACTCGCCGAAATGTTGTATATTCCGGTTATTGAGTAGGAGACCAATGGGAAGTTGCCAGAGCCAATAAACAAGAGGGTAAAGTCCTTTTGCCCCACAAGTATTTCTTGGGAGTTGTACAACGACATGCCGTAGTAGTCTCCATTGTCGCTCCAGTTATTCAAGAAGTCGAGGCAGACATCGAAGTTAGCGGTTTGGTCGATCATATAAGGGTGATTTGATATATGATGCTTAGTGATGACCTCGCGATTCGCGACTCCATCATAACGCAACATAACTGCCTAACCCTCTCCCGAAACGGAGATTCATTTCGGCTATAATATCGTTATCGGAATACCGATAACGAATGATAGTAAAAAGGGACCCGTTGGAGTCCCTTTCGCTATCGCATCATGTGGTTGTAGAGCCAGTATTGTCCATCCCATAGAAACAGTGCGGCGTCTCCCAAACCTTCTCCAACTCTTGTTTCTAATGAAGCAGAACCTCTTAATATCTGTGCCCCATTTCCATTCACCTTAACATTGGCCGAATTATTGCGGCGCACGATAACAAAATTGCCCTCGGCTCCTCCCGGCACGACCGCTGGTAATGTTATCGTTATTTCCGATGTATTATAACAAGACACATACATCACGCTATGGTCTATCGTCGTAGAGGCGCTAACCCTTAGCGTTTTATAGGCTAAACCTGAGACGTACCCATTTTCGATGCGTATTGCCTCGTTTTGCTGACCTCCTCGTACATCTATAAGAAGCCCGATGTTATATCCAAATAAGTTATCATCCCTCCAACTCTCAAAGCGAGCCATGCAGGTTGCATCCGTCGTTGCGGGGAACACGTTGGTTCCCATGAAAACGTTTACATCTACAATAGGATTAGATGACTTTTCGGAAAACTTGATAAACGAATCATACAACGACATCCCGTTATTGGGATCAGGGTCATTGGGACCGGATATGCTTCCTATACGCCAATCTCCGATTTGGAATCCGCCTATCGAGCCGCTTTCGGCTACTATTTCGCCTTTGATCTCAGCTTCACTGGATATTAGCTTCCCGCCCTCCAGAATCTTCGTCGGCGCATCGTACCGCTCGGAGAACGGCTTTCCGGCCCAGAACCGAATCTGGCCTTCGCTGGCCGCCACACCGGAGGGCACGTCGGCATCTTCTGCCGTCATGCCGACCAGTACGCTCTCGACCTTGGTCTCGGACCCTACCCCGATGTACCCCTGAGCGATGAAGCTACCCTGAAAGTATGCCTCCTCTGCCGCGGCCCGGATTACGTCTCCAACGAAGGAGAGCTCGTTCTTGCCGTCGGCGAGAGACTCGTACTTGAGGCACTTGGTGCGCTCTCGGTTGCCGACATAGAGGTTGCCGAAGACCTCGGCCCACGTCTTGCCTTCGATCCGGCCGAGGTTGATGTTGTCCTTGGCTGTAAGGTTGTAGCCAGTGATGTCATCGAGCCATGTCATCAGAGCACCGCCTTCTCGGGAAACATCTATGACTATGGCCGACTGCCGCGAGGTGTCGGTCGGATTACCGAGTTGAACCACGTTGTCTCCGACATGCGGTTCGTTGCTATTGGTGGCCGCATCGGTCTTGGAAAGGTCGATATAGTTGATACCTATACCGACAACCTTGCGCCAGTAGAAGACGTTCTCCAGCGTCGATTCGTCGATGTCACCGATCATCTGAGAGTAGGCTTGGTCGCCGACCGCAAACTCGTTCGTCTGTTTACCGTCGGTCTGCTCCAGATAGCATCGCCATGCCTCTCCGATGTCCTCAACTTCCGAAATAGTTCCGGAGGCACTGGTCAACACCTGCTTGCCGCCTATCGCTGTTATCTGATTGATAACGATTTCGTTCACGTTCATCTTGCGACGAACGAAGAGGTGATCTACCTCGAATACAGAGCTACCGTCCGGGTTCTTGTACATCCCCCACCCAGAGCCCCCGAAGCCTCCTTGCCGGAAGTTGTCGCTCATGGTCGTGTCGGCGAATGTAACCTCGGCCGTAAAGTGCGTCGGAGAGTACGAGCGGGCCGCAATTCCATCCTTGCGCAGAAACAGCGTTTCGAACGTTTTGGCGGCCTCAGCAACGATTTGGGAGGATGACATGATGTTGGAGCTAAGGCGCCGAATTTCGCCTTGTATGGCCGACGTAGAGGTCTTACTCGCTACCATCTCCTCCGACACCGTGATAGTCCATTCGGGGAGGAGTTTGCCCTCCTTATAGGCAATGGTCAGGTTATTGATATACAGCACCAGATCGGTCTCGCCGATAAGTTGGTTGTTGTGTAATCGTATCTTCGTTCCCGGCCGGAGCTTCTCGCGCTCTTCAAAACTTTCGCAGAATATCGCGCTCGGCTTGGCGGAGAAGGTTGGATTCTCGTCATCGACGCGATCCAGTTCCACTTCGAGGTAGTCCTGCAACTTATCCTCGGCCCACAACACATACTGATGGGGCATTTCGATGTTGATAAGGAAGAAGTGGTCTCCCGGCTTAGCGTTCTGCTTTGTGTTGGGGAGCATGAGGCCGGAGGCGCGAAGCTCGGCGTCCGATTTGATAAGCGACAGCCGATACTTGGATTTAACCGTAATAGTATTCCCCTCCTCGTCCACCGTTTCGATCTGCTTGGAGTCGTCCTCCCAGATACACCAGTAGTCGCCAGTTTCAGGGTCTTTGGCCTCTGGGTTGCCGAGCGTCGGGTCTTTGGCGATAACAAATTCATAGTCCTCTCCGGCCAGCAACCCGTCGGAGAACATGACTGTTGCCTCGCGCTGACCGATCTTCGGCCACCACACGTCTACGATAGAGCCAGTCTCGCCCCAAATATCCTTAATCCAGATGTCGAATACTTGACGGTATGGGCCAATTCCCTCAGCCGGAGCTACACTGAACCTCCCGGTGGTAACAGCCATGTAATAGTGCTGATTGCTTCCGGGATTCTTGGTGCATTTAAACGATACGGCAGTTCGAACGTGGTATTTACCCATAGGCAACTGTACTTCGAACTTGCTTTTGCCTTCATTCTGCACTTCTCCTCTTGCGTCAGTATACTCCATGTCAGTCAGCGCATTCAGCGCTTTTGTGAATACAACCTGACCGGATTCAGAGAGGACGTACACATTGAGTTCGGCATAGTCCAGGTGATCGCTGTCGAACCATTTGGTATATCGTTCGACACCTCGGGGTATAGTGCTCGTCTCTTTTCCGTATATGCTGAATGTAAGGGTAGGAAGCGTTGCCTTAACTTCCATCTCTTCACTGGTTACGGACTGGGTGAATAGCTTGTCATACACTACTGGGCCCCGCCGCGTGTCCATTCCCGGAAAATCAACTTTTATTTCCGTAGATTTATAGGCAAATTCGCCTTCTTCTTCGGCTTCCGCGTAGTTATCATTCGTCACCTCCTCGACCGCAATCACCTCGTCGGCCCGGCCAAGTATGCCAAGCCATACGTTCTGAATCGAGGGGTAAATCTCCTCGTTGTCTTCGAGCACCCCGACCCGAACGCCCCACTTCTCCTGCATCGGAGAGTCGGCATAGTCGGACGGGTACATCTGTCGCCCGGCCTTCATGTCGGAGTAGCCGAGCATGTAGTACGGGTTGTTGCCTTCGGCCGGGTCCTTTCCGGCCGTAGCGTCATTCCAGCCTCGAACGTAGTCGCGGTACGACTTCGGCATGAGGTTGGAGTAGTAGGAGAGCTCGGTGATCGCGTTTGCATCGGGGTCTCCGACGAATGCCCCAGCCGCGCCCTTGAAGTAGCGGTAGGGGAGGTTGCGTGTCGATCCGCGGCCGATCAGCCGGGTATAGATGTCCATCTGGTCGTTCACGCGCTGGATCGAAACCAGCCCGGTGCCGTCCGCGTTCGCTTCGTCCATCGGCACGTCGCCGTAGTCGAAGATGTGCTCGATCTCGGGCGCCGGGAAGCCGATCTTAATGCTGATCTGGCCGTTGTCTTCTTCGATACTCCATCGGACGCTGTATAGCTCGTATAGCTGGGTCAGCACATCCCAGATCGTCGTCTTGTCAACGCTCACGGTAGCCCGGAACGGATTTATCTCCATGTCGGGGTTCAGAATCACCTTCCAATGCGCTCCGTAGTAGTAGGCGAGGTTATCCCTCAGCCGACCAACAAACTCCGTCAAATCGGCTAAAAATGCGAATTTCATACCGATGGTCTGGAGTGTGCCGTCGGTGAGCTTGATTATGTTTGAGAACGGGTAGAACTTGAGGTCCTCCCGCTCCGAAACGAAGGTGAGCGCGTACTTGTACCGAAGCGACTTGAGGTCCTTGATACCCGGAGGCGCATAGCTTTTGAGGTGATATGTCTCGCCGTTGTATTGTACGGTCCAGTTCAGATTGAACCCCGGCTCCTCCTCGGGACCGAAGTAGACATCCATCGTGATGACCGACTCCCCCATGTCAACTTCGTTGACAGTGAAGTTGGTTATCTCGATCTCATTCGCCAAAAGATTAAAGGTGATGGCCTTGTTGTTGTAGAGCATCACCTTGTTATCGTAGACGAGCAGGGCGGGTACCAGCGACTTGATTACCATGCTATATGATTATTTTAGGGTTTCCTATCGCCGCCAGATCATACCCGCCGACCGAAGCATCCAGCGGCGGGGGGATGCCATTCGCTTCGGGAAGCTGGGGCGCCGAGTCGAGCCACTGGACAACGGAACCTTCTGTGGTAGGTATTAGGTTCTGCGGCAGGTATTCGGCAAGGAGGCCGACAGAGGTGATGCTGTTGACGGTAATAGTTAAATGTCTATTTGGATCACCGTCACTACCACTGTAAATTGGGAAATTATTTACATATCGTTCGTTATAAACTACAATATCAAACGTGCCATTTTGGGCAGGGATAGGATATGATATACCTGCGAAAATACGCGGATATCCGGATTGATAGTCTGAAACAGTCACATTGATTTTATAATATTTTCCGATGGTTATAGGATTCCCGCTTATATTATAGTAATAAGGCGAATCAGATCCGTCCCATGTAAAAGAATTACTACCAATTAGATTTACCGATAATAGCTCCCGCATCGCCTTCGGCACGACGTACCCCATCGGATCGCCGTTGTTCCACAGCGCCGAAACCTCTCCCGCAGAAAGGGCGTAGTTGAAGTGGCTGGACGAGTACACGGGCCCCACCGGTGGGTATGAAGGATTCCCGATGCGGAATACATTCGTGACGGCGTACCCCTCGACGGTGAAACGCGCTGCCTCCGATCCGTTCAGGTAGCATACGGCCGTAGTGCCATCGTAGGAAATAACGGCTTGATAGCTATTCCCCAGAACAATGGGTGCTGTTGCACTGGTAGTGCCGCAGTAGAAGCGAAGCAGATTTGTCGAGGGGGCGATCTCAAGGGCCATAATGGGGACGGTGAATCCCGCAATTCCCTGTAGTCGGATGCCGGCCTCGTATTTGAAGTGGCATACAAAAGTCCGCGGCCCTTCGAATAAAACCCCCGCGGCGTTGGTCGTCAGATACCCTTTCGATGCGTCCACTCCCTTCGCCATGCGACGCAATGCCTCCTCCTTCGGCTCAGGAAGGACAACTCCATCGAAATAGTTGTTTTTGCCGTATTTAGCCATTGTCTTGGTAGTTAAAATTGCACTTGTTGGGTTCGGCTACATAGAGCGTCAATTCGAAGATGAACGCGCCCTGCATGACCTGCACGATGGTCTCGGAGCCCGGCATCTTGGTCGGGTAGCCCACGATCTTCACGCCTTTGTAAAGGTTATAGATTGTGACCGGAAGAGCCTTCTTTACGTCGCCGTTATTGGTGGGCTCGAAAAAGGAGTTCCATAGCGAGCGGATAGCGCTGTTCATCGTTTCGAGTTCGCCGAAGTAGAGCAGTTTTACGGTGTACTCGAAAGCCTTGTCTACCGTGTATGGGTAAATCTTCACACCGTCTCGCTCCGGATAGTCCTCCTCTTCGTAGGAGCGTTTCTCGGGCGCAAGAATATCAGGGGATTCCATCAGGTGAAATCCCATCGTCTGCATATCTCGAACCTCTCCGTCAGCTACTTGGTAGCGGAGGCGGCAATCCCTTGTGGCTTCCATTTCTTGCGCTTGATTCGTATGTTGCCTTTGAATACCGGGACGCGGTGTCCCCACTGGTAAACGGTTACGGGCTTTACGGACTTGTTGTTGATCCTCACCGGGGAGTCGTCGAAGATGTCGAGGATCAGTATTGCGTTCGGTGCTACCTCGAATTTAAGGTTGCTCCCGTATGCAACATAGGCATGCACCACGGCCCACTCCTTAACCCGAACCGTCCCTTCGCAAAGCCAAAAAACATCGACTCCTTGAACGGCTTCGGTATCTACCGTCTGCTGGACGAAGATAGCAGCCGCATTCAAGTCTTTATTATCCCAGCACGCGCGAATCAACTCAACCGAAGGAAACCCGAAAAAAGCGCACTCCTGAATCATAGTTTTGAAGTGATCGAAGAGCGCAGGGGTATCTTCCGTGAGCATCTGCTTGAAATGATCCTCACATATCCCGGCCGCATGAGCCTCCCGCGTCAGTGCTTTGATGATGTCCATAACCGCTCCAAATATACGCAAAAAAAAAGCGTAAACCAAATCTCGGGTATCTCGGGTGAAATCTTTCCCGGCTGGAAACTGATTGTAAGTTCGTGGAGTAGTGCCGTAGGACCATCCGGAACGAGTGGGATTATTTATTTCAATCAGGAAATACCCATCACCTCGAAAATGCTTATCGAAGCAACTATCCAGTCCTCTCCCGCTACAACGGCTACAATTAAGTTCCCGGTGCCTCTTACTATCGCGGGCATCAATGGAACCGGACAAGGAATATTGTTTGAGATTTGCTCGAAGTATCTGGGCACTAACAGCACTCCGGGCAGTATCAAACTTATCTGTTCGTCGGTTATCACCGGAGCCAACGGGGTGCGAGGCATGAACGTTGTTGTACAATCGAACAACTTATCAGACGCTTCGGATATTATCCAAATAAAAGGGATATATTTCAAAGCATAATAATAGTAAAGCCCCTCTAATGAGGGGCTTTCATTTACAGCGCCTTGGATAGCCTATATATGCCTACGACATGGAATGCTTCTATGATAGTATCCACGTCTCCGGTAGCCACCATCGAAAGTATCGTTCCCGACGCCGACAGCATTAAGTTGATGCCGGATATGCGGGATACACCTCCGGTGGCATTCGAGTAATCGAATGCCTCCACTATAACATCGTATGTGCCAGATGTGGCGGTCCAAATGATACTGCGACCTTCTCTGGGGCCTACCATAGTGTGATCGCCGGATATAAAATCGTATACAATCATCAGCAAGTCGCCGTCGTGCACTTCACCACCCAAGTAGAATTTTTTCTCCGCGTCGTTAGCCAAGGCTACGTCGCCTACGAATAGTTGTTCTGTTCCACCCGAGCCGCCGCCTAATTCTGTCCGTGTAGTAGTAGTTCCGTTCGTCGAGCCGCCGCCTAATTCTGTCCATGTAGTAGTAGTTCCGTTCGTCGAGCCAGAGAAAGTACGGCTACCATCAGCCGTTTGGAGTAGATAGATGTACGAATTTATAAAAGTGTTCTTGATACAATGCCCGTAAAAGGCCGTATGAGTAACGCCCGAAGGTAGTCCAGTGGCGTTGCCTAAAGCATATATGATCAAGCCTTGACCTGCGATCAAGTTTTGTATGACTGCATTCGTTGGGGCTACGAAGTTAGTCACAATCACTCTTTGCGCCGCTTGACCTACCATGGCGATTCTTAATCCCGTCATATCCACGGCCCCGGTTGTTGCGTCAACAGCGATGCGTTGCAGTGTACCGCCTGACGTTGCGCCAGTATCTACCGAAGGACAGACGAAGACATATTGATCAGCTTTATTGTTGTCTTGAGATCGGATAAAGTCTAACTGAACGTAGTCTGCCTGATCGGGGGTACTGAATACCAAGCGGAAGATATCGGCAACCTTGACTAATTTCAAATCGTCGGTCGCTACGTTGTTAGCCCCCTCTCCGAATGTGAATTCGTACACCGAGGCTTCGATTCCCGTGGGAGTGCCAAGAATACTCCAGTTAGTAGCGTAAATGCTCGCAGACTGGTAAGTATACAGATACGAACGTTTATAAGTATTGATTGAAGTAGAGGTACCAACGTATTTAATCGACAAATCAGAAATTTTTACAGCATAGCCTACCAAAGCCGAGCCAGGTCCGTTAGCGGCGTCAACGGCGCTCGTAAATGTGAACATCTCGCCAACGGCAATATCACCCATCACGCAATTGCTGAAAGTGTTACTCTTAAAATCAGTAACCGTCAGATATTTCATGGCGCTGCCGCCGCTTCCGTCCCAATACATCATTACACCCAGACCATCCCAGTCGTCATAAGCGGTCGAGTGCAATTTCGTGATGATTGCTTCGTCTGTCAGAGTTTGGAGTGTAGGCCACGACATAGCGATACTGGACGAAGGAATGACACGGATGTAGCTGTTGGTCAGGTGGAAAATCTGAAGACCGTTCGTACCCTGCGTTTCGGCATTCGCTCCCTGAACGACATTAACGATGAAGGCCAACTCCGGTCTCCCGCCCGGGGCGGGATTGCCGGACACGATACGCAGGCGGCCCACGTTTGTGGCGGCAGTCAGCATCTTGAGCATACCGAGGATTGTGGTCTTGTTATCGACGAATTTGAGGCTGGAGTTCGTGGGAAGATCACCCATATTCGGGTTCTGCGCGGCGGCGGCGAAGGGAGTCTTTGTTCCGCCAGTTTTGACCGCGGCGATCCAATTCGCATCCGTCACGGAATCCGGGCTTGCCTGCGTCCACTGCGAACGGGTGTAGATGGCCGCTTCGTTCACGTTGATGACGAATCCGCTGGCCGATGTCCCGTTCCAGCAGACCATTCCGGTCTGGTCGGCGCCGTCGCTAACGATCTTGACCTTACCGGAGCCCACCATCGCGTACAACGACTGAATGGCCGCCAACAACGTAGAGTTAGCGGTGATCGCAGGTTTTCCTTCGGTAAGTGCGGTGAATCCCTTGAGGATTACATCCTTGGGATCAAGGTTGGAAACCGCGTCTTTCGCGGCCTGCGTTGCCTCGGCAATAAAGAGGCTGGCGGCGACACGATACGGCTCACCCGTATCTCCGGTGTCGCAAAGGACGTGCATCCCTTCGAGAGTCTCGGAGATGGGAACGTTCAAAATGTTTTCTTCTCTTGCGGCCATATTGTTTAAACGTTTGTTTGCTCTGCGGGCATGAGCGGTTTGTATTCCGGGAGGATGTCTTGGATCAGCATAGCTTTGTGCTCCATTTCTCCCTTGATATTGGCGAGAATAGCAGGATCGGTCACGGGATCGAAGAACTCCGCGTACAGCGTTCCAATCCAGTCTCCGTCGACATCAGTGAGGCGACGGAAGAAAATACTCCGAACTCCCCGGCGGTGTGCTTCCGCGTAGACCTTCTTGTCCTTGATATTCTCGATGTCTGTATATATCATCCAGTCTTCGGCGCCGAGCCGGGAAACGAAGTTGCTCCACTCGGCCATGCGCTTGAACTGAAACTCACGCTTGCATGATTGTATGCCGCTGTCCGGCTCTACAATCTCGAACGAACATGAGAAGTATTGCTTATGACTCAACGGGTGCGGCTGTAAAATTCCGATCCGTTGTGCGCTCATTCGGAACATGCTCTTCCATAGATAACCGTAGATGCTGGAATACACGGTGCTCAGACGAGCCTTCATGTAACCCTGCCTCTCGTCGGTTTCACGCCGAAGGCGTTCCAGTTCGATGTCATAGCGCTTCTCGGCGCGTTTCACTTTGGAGTTCACGATAGGAAGGATGATCCCCGAGAACCCAGCCAGCGATGTAAGGAAGACAGCGATCCCCTCCCAATTAATCTCCATTGAATACTATTTTTGCCCCGTCGTAAATGGGGATTTTTCCGTTGTAAACGAGAACAATGCCGTTGTAACGATCCTGCGTTACCGTGAGCGATTCGTAGAAACCGTCCTCGTTGTAGAAGCGTACCTCTCCCGTCCTTTCTTGCTTGGTGAGGTTTTCAGACACGGAAATTCCAACGGACTGAGTACTGTCACCCCCACTGCTTGGGGTGACAGTAACCCAATCCGGCTTGGAATTTACGCTCCACGCTACACGACTTGTAAGCTGGATCGTTGCCATATGCTACGCGGCCTTCACGGTTCCGTCGGCGTTGAATGCCAGCGTGCTCGGGCTGAGCGACAGCGACGATTCAGCCGAATCCTGCGAAATAGCAATGGTCTTGGAAACGCCGCCTTTCGTAGTGACCGTTACCGTTGCGGTACGAGTGTCAGCGCGGGGGTTGACATCGACGGTGATGTTGATTTCGCCGTTGCCAGAACCCGACCTCTTGTCGGAGTGAACCCACGTTACATCACTGGGAATGGAGACGGTCCACGAGTCGTTGGCGGTTACTGTTACTTTTGCCATTGTTCATACTGTTTTTGATTTGACCTTCTGCGGTAAAATGCAGGGCACTCGGACTTAGAGTTATCTCCTCCGGCTCAGGAGGAGTGGGCTCGACCTTCTTGACGGGCCAACTCCACATTCGCTGGAAGTAGAATGATCTATGTATTTGTGCCATAACAACTTACCTTATCGCTACAAATTTAATAAAAATATCCCCCCCCTACCAAACTTTGATGATTTTTTTTGCTAGGAACAGTAAAATCAGCAGTAATGCCCATCCTCCGACATCCATTCGGAATTTTTGCCACCGAGTAAGCGGAGTCAGTACGGCATAGGGTTCTCGCTTCGTTATCGTGACGATCCGGGTCTCCTTCTCGCTGGTATCTATCACTGGGATGTCGGCCTTGGGAAGCGAATCCTGCCGATTCTGGAGTTTATGCCAGAGCATGCCGTTCCGGATTCCGGCCCAGCTATCGGCTACGGATGTTCGAAGATGCGACGTAGTGTCAGGCGTAATGATCTCCCGCACCTCACCCGGTACCGGAACTTCGACCCTGACGTACCGGATCGTCTCCTTGTACTCGGTGTGGGTGCTGTCGGACCGGTCTTCGCTCGGCTCCGGTAGAGAAGCCGAAGGCATGCGGCAACACGACGCAAGCAGGAATAGTAGCAGGAGTCCGAAATACTTCGCCTTCCATGCCATCAGATCGGCCAGTTTCGTAGCGATCAGGCCCGGCTCGTCGTGGCGGCCGCCGCCAGTGTAATTAGGGACCCCTCCGCGGCGATTTGCGTCGCGTTCAGTATAGAAGTGGTAGTAGGACCCGCGATTATGAAACAAGCAGTGTAATCCGCTCGGAATGGCGAATACGAGCAGCCATAACCAGCCCCACGCCCGAGATTGCAACACATGGCCGAACTCGTGGTCGTAGGTAGGCTCGTTGGTGATGTATTTCGGACTCAGGAAAACGAAGGAACCCATCGTGAATGCGCCTTTGACTTTGGGCGAGGCGAAGAACACAGCTCCGTTCTGTCGAAGGATCGCGCGGTGGTTCGTAAACAGGAGGCACCAGAGCGCCCCGATGATCTCTTGCGGCAACTGCCAGATCGTTAAAATGATTCGCATGAACATGGCTATACGATTTTAATGGTGATGGGTTCCTTCCGGCCCTGAGCCTCCTTGAGAATCCGGACCAGTTCCCTCTCATAGGGCGTCGAGTTGATGACCTTCCCCTTGACTTTGTTCTCACCGACCAAGATACATCCGGCCGAATCTTCGGCCGTGTTCCCGCGGTGGATCAGGATGCCCTCGAAGTGCCTCACGTTCTGCAAACGAGGGAGCTCTCGCTTGAACTTCGGGGAGTAGTCCACCACAACGTCGTAGGTACCGTAAGGGATCGCGGTCTCCCCATACACCTTTTTCTCGTCGCCGTCGAAGACTCCGTTCTTGTTCAGGTCGCGCACCTTGTCCTCTAAGGTGTCGCAGAATTTCTTGCCGTCGATTGAGAGAGAGCCAATCGTATAGCTCTCTCCCAAAAAACGCCTTTTAAGTTCTAACTTCATAATTATCAGCTATTTACGTTAATTGCCTTGGCTCCCACCTTCGATCCGAGCGGTGCGACTACCGATCCGATGTCGTCGGCCATCTGTTCCGTCGCCGTAGCGATCCGGCCCGTGTCGCTCTTGATCCCACGAAGGAGCTCCATTGATTCTGTCTGGGAAGCCATCAGCGTCGGGATCAGTCCGGCCGTCTCTTCGGTTCCCATGATAAGTTCGTTCCATCCGGTCAGGATTGCGTTGATCGACACAACCTGATCGTATTGGGCCACCTGATAGTAGATCATCGAGTTCGCGGCCGCGGCCAGTACCAGTGCCGTGTCCTCGGTCAACGAGCCGACTGCCTTCGAAATACCAGTCAGATTGGATTCTCCGCCGCTCGGTAGATACTGCTCGAAATCGCCCCAAAATTCACCAAGATAAGCCTTTAGCGCTTCTCGTAAGTCTTCGAACGGGAACTGCTCCAGCGTCGGCAACTCGTCTTCGGATAAACCGTTTAAACGACGAGTTTCTTCCATGAAGCTGTCTAATATTCTCTCGACGCCCGGCATGATAAACTTCGCCGTAGCCAGTTCGAGGATCATCTTGTCCACCATCTCGTCCACAGTCTCGTTCCACGCTTCCTTGGCGGAGAGGCTACCGTCTTTCACTCCGTCGTAGATCGCCTGAGCGAGATCGGAGGAGAAGGTCTTGAAGTCGGTCCCGTAGAACGATTCCACTAACTCGCGGCGGTTCTCGGCGATCTGCTGGTTAAGCTCCTCGATCTGTCGCCGCATATCGTCTACTCGACCCTGATCGAAGTCTTTGTCTTTCTTTTTGTACTCAAGGTTGATCTGGCGGTTGAGCTCTTTCTGCTGATTGATAAGGTTCTGCGTCTGCTGTTTTGCCGTCTTATTGATGTCGGCCGTAGAGTACGCGCGATCCATCGCCTTCTCCAAATCCTTGTAGGCGTTCTCCAGCTTCCGGACAGCACGTTCTGATGCTTCCTGCTCCTCCTTGATTCGACGCTGACGCGCACCGAATATAGCGAGCACCGCTCCAAGGGCTACCGACGCCGAAAGAAGAGGTAACATGGTAGTCATCAAACCCTTGGCTATCGCGTCAGCGATGCTCATTACGGTATTCACCAGCGCGATTCCCGCCTGAACAGCCTGAAACCCCTTCTGGATGTCCTGAATCATCGCGGACGCCTCTTCTCCGAACGCACTGCCGAAAATGTCGCTGAACGTGTTCATGGCATCTCCGATCTTGCCTATGTCGCTACTCAGGTTGCCGAGGTAAGCGTCCATTTTGTTCAGTGCGGCCTTCGTCTTAGTGAACCCTGTCTGCACCTTATACTCGGCCGCGGCCAAGTCCTCAACCGCCTGCTGGGTGTTTTTGACAGCATCACGATTTTGGCGCTCAAGGTCGTTGATTCGCTGGAGTATCGTAGCCCTCTCCTCGTCGGTTCCGGCCTGAGACATCTGGAGCCGGAGAATAGCAATCTCAGAAGCGTTTCGCTTCTCGATCTCCGCCTGCGCCGCCCGCGCCGCCGCGAGATTCGCTTCGGCCGCCTGAACCTCTCGGGTTCCGGTCAGAATGTCATTTATTCCCTCCTTGATTGCCGCGAAGGGACTGCGCTCCCACGACTGCTCCTCAAGGTTCTGAATGATCCTCACGACCTCTCGGAGTTGTGTCGGGTCCAAATCGTTTTTGGACGCCTCATAGAAGTTCTTCATCATGGAGGTGAGGTTCCCCAGCGTCTTGGTGCCAACGCGATCCAAGTCACCAAATGCCTGAGCAAACATTTCGAGGTTCTTAATCTCGTCGAGATTCACTCCCGCGATCTGCCTGCGTTCAGATTTATTCACGGCCTCAATGCCCTGAGTCTTCTGGTCGGGAGTGAGTATCGTACTGGACTCGATCCGCGCCCGCTCTTCGGCCGCCTTCGCGGCGATTATGTTGCGGCGCTTCTCATAGTCTCCGAACTTCTGGACGCTTTCGGCCATCTTCTTGACCGTTTCCTGCTCGTAACCGAAGTAGGCATTCATAGCCGACTTCGCCGAAGTCTGTACGGTCTCCGGGAGCTCCTTGATCGCGGCCTGCACCTTCTTTATGTCGAGTACTGTCTTGTTGCCCGCTTCGTCCGTGGCGAAGAGAGTGTCCCAGTCGATGATGCCGCCACTCTTAGTCTGGTACGCCGTCAGCGTCTTCTTGAGTTGCTCGCGCAACTTACTGAACACGTCCAGCGTGTCGAGGCCCGTAGTCGAAGTGGTGATCTGGGCGGCAAAGTTAACGTCGCCAGTCGCCGCCAATATGGATTCGTACATCTTCTTAGCCTCGTTCTGGAGCGAGATGTCGTTTGCCAGACGCTTGAGGTCCTTCTCGATCCCCTCCTTGAGTGCGTTGTAGGAGGTGTCGGAGACATCCATATTGAACTTGAGAGCCGCATTCTTGTCGTTGAGTTGTTTCTGAGCATACTCGGCCGCCTTTTTGAGTTGCACAACGAGCTCCTCCGGAGTCAGTGCGAGTGACGGAGTGAGGAAGTTGAAGTTCTTCGCCAGATCGCCGTACAGCTTCTCTACGTCGCTGGCGGCCAAGGCATCACCCCGGACCTTCTTGAGAGACTGGTAGCGGCTGTATGCCTCCTTGAGAACCTTCACTTCGCCTTCGAGGGCCTGCGTCCGATCCTTGATTGTTTTGGTTGCCTGCTTCTTATCGAGTTCTATGCCATACTCTTTGGCAATATCCCTGAGCAGTTTCAAGACCTTCTCGGATTCGGTTAAGTCCTTGGTGAACTCTTTTTGACCCGCATTTACAGCGTTGGATAGATTGTCATACGTCTCCTTTGCCGTCTTGTACTGCTTGATAAGACCATCGACGCCTTCGTCGTACCGAGTGTTGGGCTTGATCGCCGATCCAAGGGCATCAGCAAATCGCTTCCGCCAGCCCTTCAACTCTTCTTCTCCCTTGCTTAGAACCCGTGATATGTCTGTAAGACCAAACACATTCAGCAAAATCTCGTTCATCTCCGGGCCAGCGCCTTTGAACTCTTCACGCATAGCCTCGACGCCTTTTTTAGCGAAACTGCGAAGGAGTTCCTGAAAATCTTTTGCATCCTCCGGCTTTAAGCCGAAGGTTTTTAAGTCGCTCCAGTCGATAACCTGCCCCCTAAACTCCTTGTACTGGGACTGAATACGATACCAGAACCTATCAGCCGCATCGGATGCGTTCTGAAAGACCCTAACAGTGTTTCCGATGTTTTGATTAAGTGTTTTGAAATCAAAGATACCCGACGATTGGTATTTTTGAAGGTCCTTAAAATAGGAGAGTAGTACCTGAATACGTTCAGCGTAGGATGCTCCGGAACGCTCCATTGCATCCATATCTTTTCGTAAATTGTTTAGGAGTACATTTTCGTTGTGAACCCCATCAGCAAGCAACCTTCCAAGCTCTGAACTAATGGAGCTCATGTTGGACTTATATTTGGAGGCCAACTTGTCGATGTTCCGCATCCATCCGGGACCGGAGGCTTGTAGGGCCCCACTAAACAGCGTTGGGTTTGATGCGGTGATGCTGAGAGTTTCTTGGTACAGATCAGCTAACCGAACCAGTTCGCGCATGCGATCAGCTTCATCAGATATTCCTACGACTCGCTGTTTTATCAGTTTAGCAATCTCTTCATTACGGGATAACATCTCCGTGAGGCGCTCGTTGATCTCCCTATGCTTATCAGAGTTGCTCTCCAATCCTGATAACTGGTCCTTGTATATCCGCTGGATGGTAGAATACTCCTCTTTGAATGCAGACAGAGATTCCTTGGCCGATTGAGTCATCTTCTCGTTTGCATCCTTATACATATCAGTATGCTTATTGAGGGAGCGAAACGCAGATATTACGGCGGCAAGTCCCGCAAAAGCGATAGTAAGAGGGTTGTTAATAAGCGAGGCCCATAGGGCTTTCAGATTAACAACTAACTTCCCGATAGTGCTCGAAAACAATAGAACTACTCGTTGGGTTTTGGTGGTAGCGGCGGCATATAATACCTCCGCCTTAGTCATCATTCCAAGTTGTGCGAGTCGAAGGCCCTCAGCTTTGTTTAATTTACCGAGAGCGAGGAGTCGAAGGGCCAACTCCCTTGCGGCTGGATTATTAATCCCCATCTGGGCTATTTCGGCCGCAGTAAGCCTATTGGTAGTAGCAATCAGCCTGAGCTCTTCGGTAGTAAGCAGACGATAGTTGCTGGCCTGAATCAACTGCGCCGCGGCTTTCTTCTTATCGGTCAGGATAGACTTGGCAGTTGCCGCTTCTGCTCCGTATACGGCGCTTCCATAGGCCACGGCCGCTACTTTACCTGCGGCCCATATTCCAACGAGGTTCGTGCCTACGGATAGAATTGTCTCCAGATTTTTCGACATCGAAACAAGCAGGCTTCCGGCCGCTTTAAGAGCTCCCAGTTGCGAGTCTCCGACACGATAGAACGCCTGCTGAATATTGTCGGTGAGCTTTTGATAGATACCGTACAGAGTATTCGCCTGCTTCTGTTGCATATCATAGAATATGCCCCCCTTGTTGGTCATGTCTTCGAAAATATCAGCAACCATTTCGAAGGGAACCTGACGCTTGGAGATAAGGTCGAATACTTCCGAAGTGTCAACTACTCTATTTTTCAGTAATGTAAACTTATCTGCGAGAAGCTGGATTAACGGAATACCGGCCTCGGTAAACTGACGGACCTCCTGACCACGAAGCACCGAGGCGGCCCGGACTTGACCATAAGCAAGAATCAATCGACTCATATCCACGCCGAGACCAGCCGACACGTCGGCCAGACGCTTCGTAGTATCGAAGAGCTTGTCGGTCTCGATTCTATACGCTGACAACTGTTTGGTGTAGCTGAGGAGCTCCTGCGCAGTAAACGGAGACTCGATAGCCAGTTCAAGAGTCTGGCCGAAGAGTTTATCGGCCTTCTCCTTGTCCTGAATCATCGCCTGCAACGAGATACGCTGGAGCTCGAAATCGGCCGTCGTCTTACGGATGTTGTCTACCAGTCGCCATGCCCCCAAAATCGAGAGGTACTGATTCAGGAATTGAGGCATGCCGTTCATAATCCCCTTCTGGGTAGCCAGCGCCGAGTTTTGCGATTTAATGGCCCCAAGACTTCGGTTCCGAGCATTCGTAAGCGACTCCTCGGCCTTCTGAACCCGGAGTTTTACCAGCGCCGCCTGATCCTCAAGCGTTTTTTGCTGGAGGAGAGCCTTATTTTCTCGGGTTACGGCAAGAGCATTATTGCTACGCTGTTGAGCAAGATTTTTGGCGGCAATAGCTCGCTGGGTAGTAATCTTCTCTTCGGCCAGCGCCGTGGCCGCTACGTCCTTGGCTGACTTGATATTGAGTGCTTGGATGCGTTCGAGTATCTTCTGGAGCGTCGTGAGTTCACGGGTCAGCGAAGAGATCGCATCCTTGGTCTCCGGCGTGATAGGCTCTATTTTGAGGTCTTTCAGGCGGTTTACGACACTTTCCAGATTGTCGAGACTCTTGGTGCTCGGCATCTTGAAAGTCAGGCTTATTTCGGCCTTGAGAGCCTTTTCTATCTCTGCCTTCTTGGCCTGCCACTCCTTGTCGATCTCCTCGATGTTGAAGTTGAAGCCTACTGGGATTATAAGTTTATCGTCAGCCATGTGTTACTTTTTTTGCGTTTTTCGACGGATATAATCGGCCATCTGCTCTTCGGTTATCTTGCCCTGCTGGAAGAGCTTCTGCATGTATCGCTCTCCGGCCTTCCGGTTCATCTCTATCAGGTCCTTGTCGGTGTACTTGCTCGGCTTTCCGTTGCCGGGCGTCACCTTCCCGCCCTTCGGTTTCTTCCGGAGACCGGACTTGTCGGCCAGCATGATCGTCTGTTTCACCATGCTATCCACGAACCAGTAGCGATACCAAGTAAATAGGTTCATGTTGCCGTATAGCGTCACGATCAGGTCCGTTCGGGCTCCGATGCGTGTTTTTGAGCTATACTCTTCGTACTTGCTTTTGTCATCTCTACTGTCAGCATGTTGTTGGCTTGCAGGGATGCCATATTGCGAAAAAAAAAGCCGACCTCCTCACTGTTCAGGGCATTCTCCAGAATCCCGGCGTAGTCTGCCTGATTACCGAAGAAATGCAGGTATCGCCAGTAAATCCAGTGGAACAGCCATACCTTCACCGGATGGGCGAGGATCAGAAGGCTCAAGCACTTAGGAACCATCTTGCGGTTCATGGCGATAGCCTTCAAGGTCTCTCCGGGCGTATCCTCGCGCGTGACGGCGGTGTACTCGCACTTCGAGACAAGTTTTGACAATTTTTCAGCCACATAGTTCGTCAGTCTACGGGTTTTGTATTTCTTGCCGTTAACGTAGAACTCGAAGGGAGCGTTGTCGTCGAGTTGCCCCTGCAACATCGCGGCCCGAGCCTCTGCCCGTTCGTTGGCATTTTGGAATATATTCATTCTGATTAGCTTTCTTTAAAAAAGGGGCGAGCGTCAAAACACCCGCCCCCTTTCGGTGATACTTTGTTCGCTACTTCGACTCGGTGGTCGAAGCTTTGGCAGCACGACCTGCGACCGACGATCCGTTCTTCCCGATGAAGAGGTAGATGTAGCCCTCAGTGTCCTTGTCCTGACTCTTCGTCGCCGAAGCGTTGACGTGGATGTTGAAGAGCTCCGTCGAAGCACCTTCGCCTTGGAAACGCGAGGAAATCTTGCAGTTCGGGTACACCAGCGAGTCCCAGAAGCCCTCCTCGAAACGGAGGCGGACCATGCAGTTCTCGATGACGGCCAGCTTCTTGCCAGCGCCCAGAACCTTGCGATCCTTAACGAAGGCGCCAGAGTCAGCGGTCAGCGTGAGCACGTCCATCTGGAGAAGGTTGGTGCAAATCTCTTCGGCCACGTTTACGAGGTCGCCCTCGAAGCCGTAGGTGCCGTCGGTGGTCGTGGAGATGATCTCCTGACCGTTCTCGTACTTGTGCGAGGTGATCTCCATCTCGTCGCCAGTGAACGAGAACGTGCCCTCGCGGAAGCCACCTACCTCATACCACTGATCGGCCGTGATGGTCGAAAGCGTAGCGGCATTGCTTGCCGGACGCTGGTAGATGTCGAACCATGTAATTCCAGATACATACTGGAGCTGTTCTGCTAATTTAGCCATAGTTGTGAATTATTTTGTGTTTGTTTTTCGATTTATCCCGCCATCCGGACGAGAAGATTTACGAGCTTGGTTGAGTAATTGGCAACGAGTGTCTTACCTTCGTATAGTACGCTTTGGTTCAGGACGGTTCCCGGAATTTTGAGAGCCTCGTCCAACTGCGACATGACGGCGGCCTGCCTTGCGGCATTAGCGGCGCCCGTAGACAACAGCCGGATGTAGACCCCTACGATCACGTTCGCTTCGAAAAGATCGGAGCTCGTGGTCATCCGGTTTACGGTTCCATTGAGCGTCACCGTGATGTAAGCGTCGGGCCAGTCGGACGTAGGGACATCCTGCGCCGTAAATGCAGGGATGGAGACCAAGCCGCTGTTATTAATAGTGTCCCTGATCTTTTCCGCGGCTGTCAACTCTGATAATTTCATCACGACATTAATTTCGCATTCAACAAAAATTGCTGAGTGAGATATGGTACGATGTCTTCACTCCACCATCCTATTCCGAGCTTCGGCATGCCGTCGGCGCGTTGAGTACCAAGTCCGGCTTCAACGGAGTAGGCGTAGGGCGCGGAGCTTACCAACACCATCACATACTTACCCGCCGTCCGAGCGTCGGTTGCGGCAAGAGTAGCATTCAAGAGTTTTTGCCCGTTGACTACCGTTTTCTGACCCTTGTAGGTCACGGTTCGCTGGGAGGCCGGGTAGTTCGGGTTATCAACCCACTGCACCATTCGGCCGTTCTTGAATATTCCAATTCCCGTACTTGCGGTCAGTGTCCCGGTCTGATTCTGGAAGAGCACGTCTTCCCTCATAAGTTTGTCGAAAATGCTCAAAGCGACCTTCTGAAAGACGTTCTGTATGCGAGTGTCGAGATACTCTTCTGCATACTTTGTAAACACCTTCTTGAAATTGTCCTTTTTAGCCATTTTGATCATCTCCCTTGTTGAGCCATACCGTAACCCCACCTACATCGGGATCGGCCACCGCTTCGGCCTCCAAAGCCAAAAAACGGATAATCCGAGAGTTCTCCACCGTGACTACCACTTCGTCATTCGTCCGAACGTCCACCGACGAATCGGGAATGATGATAAGCGGAGAGGATAGGTAGTGACCTTCACGGATGCTGGTGCTACCACCGGAGTTTCCCCGTTGCAGGCCACACTCACCCTCATATACCACGCTGAAAACCTCCTCGAAGGTTTCGGGATCAGTCTTGCCAGTACCGCGCCGAATAACGCAGGTGTGCGGATAGAAGTCAAAAGCACCATCCATTGCCGTTCACCGTTGATCCGGCCCACAGCCCGGAAGCGTCGTAAATCTCGGCCTCTTCGGGCGTAGCTTCGCCGTACTTTTTGTAGATAATATTTGCCAAAGAACGCCAGTATTCCCGGTCTCCCTCCGCAACCTGAATCTGGCCCTCCGTGTAGCGGCGGG